>SXGR01532922.1_pt1 | contig 15363 bp, 11 predicted proteins | sample 3174711 | NCBI WGS metagenome assembly SXGR01 (sample SAMN11356860, study PRJNA531348) | freshwater metagenome | isolation source: freshwater sample F1-60 | place: China: Fuxian Lake, Yuxi | collected 2017-12-25
AATAGCTAAAAAGACAAATAATAGCATCTCAAGAGTGTGCCCAGCTGCGGCATTTTGTCGCAGTGTTTGAGGTGAGTGCCTGCGACATTTTGTCACATTGTTTTTACCTATAAGCAGCCAGATAATGCATCACACCTAATTTTTTACCCCGATTATTCGCAGGAGCTTTTCCTTCATGAAAAAAACAACCCTTGCTCTCTTTGTGTCCGGCCTAACCTTGGCTGGCAGCGCGTTTGCCCATGTGGGTGTTATGAATAACACTTTGCCAACGTCTGCCGCTGGCCAAGCGGGATTTACCGTTGCCAATACCACCAGTGAAATCGTTTTTGTGGTTGGCCATGGTTGTAATGCGGAGGCCGAACCAACACCGCCGGCCAATTTAGATACCACCAAAATTCAAATCACTGTGCCCGCAGCCATTGTGGCGGCAACCGGCGCAGCCTCTGTTCGCCCCAGCAACCAAGGTGAGTTTGGCAATGTAAAGCGCGAAACCCTGAGCGATGGCGCAATCAAATTTACGTGGTCTAAAGTGGCTGCGCCAACGGCAGACGACGATCAGTTTTACAAGGTCAGCATTCGCTTAAAAACCCCCGCCAATACCTCTGCAACCGATGTAGCGATTAAAAAATACCAGTTCTTGGCCACCCAAGTGTGCGCTGTACCTAACGCGTCGGATTATGTGCTGGACTGGGGTACTGCGAATTCGCCCACCTTGTTGTCATTCCCCGAAAAGCGCAAAGGCTTTAACAAGTACACCTTGGATGCATCGACACTGAGCGACTTCACCGTAACAGGCTCGGGCACCAAGGCCGCTAAACTCAAGAGCTACTTTGGCGATGCCGCTATCGTCTGGGCGGGCAAGCGCGCTTACAGCCCCAATGCCAACACAGTGACCAAAATTGAAGCCTTGGCACTCAAAGACCTGACCTACAGCAACTTGGCTACCGAAACCGGTGTATCTCTAGCAGTTGATCAAGTTCTTTGGGTGAAATACTAATGCGAGCCCTACACATTGCATGGTGTGGCCTTACCTTAACAGGCCTTCTCCTGTTGCAGGGCTGTGGCGGCGGAGGTGGTGGAAGTAAAGATACTTCTACTCCTGCTAGTAGTACTGCCAGCAGTTCTAGCAGCTCAGTGGCCAGCGTGAGTAGTGCGAGCAGTGTGTCATCCTCGGTGGCAGCGGTGAGTGCCGCAGAAACGCATTTGGGCGCAGACAATCTACCGCCCGATAGCGGTGTAGCGGCTGCCACCACCTTGGCGGCGGAAGATCTCTCCCCCGAGAATGCGCAGGCGTCAGTATTAGCGTCAGACGACGTGCCGCCGCTCTAAACGCCTTGTTTCATTAAATGGCGCGCTGCTTGCGGCGAGTTATATTTTGAGTCTGTGTAAATAGCAAAACGCCCTCTGTACGTGGTTGTACAGAGGGCGTTTGGGTTTAGCTTGCTTGTAACCAAGCGCTATCCGGCCGCCAGGTTTTCACCCATTCTGAAATGGCCGCTGCGGGCATGGGGCGGGCGATGCCGTAGCCTTGGGCGAGTTCGCAGCCCATGGCGAGCAGTATTTCCCCGTGGGCGATAGTTTCTACGCCTTCTGCCAGCACCGTGAGGTGGAAGGCGTTGGCCAGCCCCACTATACCTTTGATAATAGCGAGGTCATCAGTATCTTCCAGCATATCGCGCACAAAGGTTTGGTCAATTTTTAGCACCTGCGCGGGTAGCCGCTTAAGGTAGGCGAGTGAGGAGTAGCAGGTGCAGAAATCATCCAGTGCGAAGCTAACACCCAACAGCTTACAAGCATTAATCACGGCAGATACTTGGGTGATGTCTTCCAGTGCGCTGGTTTCTAAAATTTCAAGTTCTAGGTTGTGCGGGTTGGCGGCAGGGTGGCGGTGTAGAAGTTCTCTTAAGCGTTCAGCAAAATTGCTTTGCTGCAGTTGTATAGCACCAATATTAACGCTCACCGGAATTTCCAGCCCCATAACCTCCCAAGCGGCCATTTGGTCCAGCGCGGTCTCAATCACCCATTCACCTAGGTCAATACTGATCAAGTGATTCTCTATCACCGGCAAAAAGGCGGCGGGCGGCAGCAGGCCATGTAGTGGGTGCTGCCAGCGAATCAGTGCTTCAGCGCCAATCACCTTGCCGGTACGCATATGCACTTTGGGTTGGTAATAGAGTACAAACTCTTTGTTACAAAGCGCTGTGCGTACATGTTCAAGGGTTTCGCGTTGGTGTTTAACGGCAACGTCTTTGGCGATATCAAACAGGTGATAGCAATTTTTACCCGCTTGTTTGGCGAGATACATAGCTTGGTCGGCGTGGCGCATTAATTGGTCGGCATCGGAACCGTCTTGCGGGTAAAGGGTTACGCCGATACTGGCTGAGACTTCCAGCAAGAGGTTATCCATCTCTATGGGGGCGGCGGCTGCTTGTAGTAGGCGCGTTAGCAGTGGCTCGCAATCCGTGGTGTGCTGCAGATCGGTGAGTACCACCACAAATTCATCGCCGCCAATACGCGCTAGAGTGTCGCCCTCGCGTAGCGAACTTTTCATCTTCTGGGCGAGATAGACCAACAGCTTATCGCCCACCGCGTGACCATGTTGGTCATTCACGGCTTTAAATCCATCTAGATCTAAAAATGCCACTGCCATAATCTGCTCTCTACGCTGCGTGTGTGCCATAGCTTGTTGCAGGCGATCAGCGAGAAGTACGCGGTTAGGTAAGTTGGTGAGAGCGTCGAAGTGGGCGATATGTTCTAAGGCTCTGTTGGTTTGCTCAAGTTTTTTGTTAACGGCTTCCATTTCACGTTGAATGGCTTTTTGTTCGCAGATGTCTTGAAAGATGCCACTGAGTTTAATGGTTCTATTGTTTTTTCGGGTGGCAAATCCAGTGGTGCGAACGTCTATGAGGCGGCCTTTGGTGGTGAGTGTTTGCAGTTCTAAATCGTAGCTTTCGCCGTCATTGATGGCGGCGGCAAGCGCGGTTGAAATTTTTTCGCGGGATTCCGGCAAAAAATAACCAACCCCAGCATCTACGGTAGGGTTAAATTCTTCTGGTGTTGTATCGTGAATGCGATAGGTTTCATGGGTCCAAAATAGGCTGCCGGTAATTAGGTCTAGCTCCCAACCGCCCACTTTGGCTATGGCTTGTGAGGCATCCAGGAGCCTAGTGGTTTTTTGAAGGGTGGCATCGGCCAGCTTGCGCTCGGTAATATCCTGCGCGGTGCCGCTTAGTAAAAGGGCGCGGCCACTGTTGTCGCGCAGGGTTTCACTGCGCGCTTCAATCCAGCAGCACTCGCCATTGGGTTGCACAACACGAAAATCAATTTGGTGGTTGCCACTCTCGCGAATATAACGGTTGTAGTACTGCATAAAAGGCTTGCGATCATCGGGGTGCACCAGATGCACAAAATCGATAAATCCAGGTGGTTTGCGCGCCGGATCTTGGTTGAACAGGCGATACATCTCTGCCGACCATTCAGTTTCATGGGAGTTGAGATCGTGTCGCCAACTGCCAATTTTGGCGCGCGTTTGGGCTGCTGCTGAGCGCGCTTCACTGATCGCTAGCGCAGCCTCCGCTTCTTTGAATTGGGTGATATCGGTGCTGGTGCCAATCCATTGAGTAATACTGCCTTGGGGATCGGTTAAGGCTGAAGCTTGTGCAATATGCCAGCGATAAACCCCATCAAAGCGACGCAAGCGAAAATCCATGTCGTAATCTATGCCGGTGGCTAAGGATTTTGTCCAGCGCAGTAAGGTTTCGTGCACATCGTCGGGGTGAACTATATCTACCCACCCTAAGCCAATCATGTCGTCAAACGATTTTCCAAAATAATCAACCGCCTGTTGATTTACATAATCTAATGAACCGTCGGGCAGGGCGGTCCAGACTTGTTGCGGAATACTAGAAATCAGCCGATTAAAGCGCTCTTCGCTGTGCAGCATGGTTGCAGCGGGCTGGTGTGGCGAAGGCGGAGTGGGTGTGCTCATTAAGTCTAATCTGGCCGAATAGCAAAGGGGGGGCTAAAAACAGCCCGCTAGAGGTAGAAGTGTAGTCAAAAAACAGTCTGCTGCTGGTTTTGTGCGGCAATTGAAGCTGTTTTTGTTCGCGCTATATTTTTTTGCTTGCGATTGGCGCTTAAGCATCTTAGTAGGTAACACGCATATTAAAAAAGTACCCTTCGAGCATGATCACTTTGATTGCACAAAACGATTCCTTGTCTACGCTTGACACTAACTAATCATGGTTCGCCTTATTAACTATTTGGATTACGTATATGTGGCATTGTTTTAATTCAATAAATTGCTTGCAGTTGAAACACTCTATTCGTGATGTCTTGAGTATTGTGTTCCTACTCTTGGTCACTTGCGGATCACCAGCGGCCCTCGCAAAAAGCCTTCCAGACACCCTTAGTTTTCTGAATATACTGGAAAATAAAGATATCGCTATGGGAGAAGGTGCGTCTATATTCCAAGACAGCGATGGGTTTATGTGGCTAGGAGGAGGCTCATCACTCATTCGTTATGACGGTTATGAATTCCGTGAAATTTTTATCACGGCAGACGATAAATCTGGCGCAAAAATTCCCATCAATTTTGCGCGCGCCATTTATGAAGACAGTCACCATAATCTCTGGGTGGGCACGAGAGCTGGGTTACTGCGCTACGATCCAAAAAGTGAACAATTAACGCAGGTTAAGAATGACGCCACTCAAAGCATAAAGTTAACCAGCGCCTCTATTTTTCGCATTGCAGAGTTGCCTACGGGTGAATTAATTATTGCATCATCTGCAGGGTTATTTGTATTCGATATAGCCACGTCAACCTACACAGTCATTACCCCTGATGCACAAAAACAAAACTGGATTCACAGCGCTGAAGTGAACGCTATTTATATTGAAAATGACGATGTATTTTGGCTAGGAACTACCGCAGGGTTAGAAAAAGTAAATTGGAAAAGCAAGACGTTTACGCTCTATAAAATGAATGCAGCGCAACCTGATTCCATTCCAGAAAATGGCGTTATTGATGTTGTTTCAGATCGCGAAGGAAAATATTGGGTTGCAACAGGAAACGGGCTTGTTCATTACGACCCACAAACACGTCAGGCTACGCGCTACCAAAATAACCCTAATGATCGTTTCAGTATCGGCGGAAGTGATATTTGGAAGTTGCTGTTAGATTCGCAAGGGATTTTGTGGATTGCGTCTGACGGTGGCGGCTTATCCGTTTTTGATAAAGAAAAAAATCATTTTATTAATCATAAATTTGAAGCTGGCCGCATGGGTTCAATTAACTCTAACGCGGTGCGCACAGTAGTTGAAGACAGAAACGGTGATATTTGGGCCGGTAATTTCCCCTCAGGCATTAATTTTTTTGACAGATCAAGTGCCGCAATTGTTTCTTACAGCCGAGATCTTGCAAACCCCAATAGCCTTGCCAACAACGCTATTAACCCCGTTGCAGAGGATAGCAATGGAAATTTGTGGCTAGGTATTGATGGCGGCGGCCTAGATTATTTTGATCGCCAAAAAGGTACATTTACTCATTTTAAAATGGACCCCAACGACCCCACCACACTCAATGGAGATTCAGTACTCGCGCTTTGCATTGATTCTGAGGGGTTAATCTGGACCGGCGTTTGGGGCGGCGGAATAGCCAGCTACAATCCTGCCGACAAAAAGTTTACACGCTACCCCTACGACAAACAGCGCAATCACAGCGAGCGAGTGAGCACCTCAACAACATTAAATAACGCACATGTATGGTCAATACGTGAAGATAAAAATCACGAGTATTGGATTACTACCTTCGCGGGTGGCATGAGTAAATTCAACCCGAAAACAAAACACTATACCCACTACACCCACATAGACAATGACCCTGAATCGATTAGCTCGAACTTTGTGTGGACCACCCTTGAGGATTCAAATGGCAACCTGTGGGCTGGCGCCAGCAACGGCTTAAATTTAATGGACAAAGAAAGAGCCGGCGCATTCACTCGTTTTTTGCCCAACCCCCAAGACCCCGGTGCGCTAAAAGGTAGCAATGTATTAACACTGTTTGAAGACAGTAAAAAACGCCTTTGGATAGGCACGGATGGCGGTTTAAGTTTGCGCGATGCAGCGACAGGAAAGTTCACCACATTCACTAAAGCGAACGGCTTTCTAAACGATACTATCCGTAAAATAATTGAAGATGCCGATGGCATTTTATGGATTGGCACAAACAACGGCTTTGCATCATTTAACCCCGAAACCAAAGCCATAAAAAATTATAATCGTGTTAGTGGGCGGCTAGTGGGTGCCATATCTAACAACTCTGGCGCGTTGAGCAAAAGCGGCGAAATTATTTTTGGTGGCACCAATGGGTTGCGAATTATAAACTCTGCCGAGCTTTCTGAAAATAAAATCGCCCCGCCCATAGCGTTTACTGACTTTAAAATATTTTCCGACAGTGTTGTGATTGGAGCGCAAGATGGAATTTTGCAAAGCTCAATTAACCACACCGATAAAATTATCTTAGATTACAAAAAGTCACTGTTTGTCTTTAGTTTTTCGGCGCTTAACTTTAGAGATATTGGGAAAAATAAATATACCTATATGCTCGAAGGTTTCGATAAGAACTGGATGGAAGCCAGCGGCCAGAGATCCGCAAAATATACCAATCTAGATGCGGGCACTTATACCTTTAAGGTCAAGGGCAGCAATAACGATGGCGTGTGGAATGAAGAAGGAAAATCAATCACTATCGTGCAGCTACCGCCGCCTTGGAAAACGTGGTGGGCCTACACGCTCTATGCGCTCGCTATTCTGGCAGTCGTTGCGTCATTTATTAACTCGCAACGTAAAAAACGTCGTTTAATTGAAGCGCAAAATCGCTTACTGGAAATTAAGGTGTTAGAGCGGACAGCCGAGTTGCGCGAGAAAAATAATGACATTCAAGCCATGCTGAGCAATATGCGGCAGGGTTTGTTTACCATTGAAGCAAGTGGCAATATTCACCCTGAGTATTCACACTTTTTAGAAGATATTTTTGAAACTAAAAACCTTGCAGGCCAAAACGCCTTAGAGCTTCTATTTGGTAAAGCCGATTTGGGCAGTAATGCATTTGATCAAATAAAAGAATCTATGTTTGCTATCATTGGCGAAGATGAAATGAATTTTGAGTTCAATCAGCATTTGCTCATTGAGGAGTATGCGGCTGATTTTAATGGTAGCCGAAAATATCTATCGCTCGATTGGAATCCGATTCTCGTTAATGATCATGTTGCCAAACTCATGGTGTCTGTGCGTGACGTTACCTTGCTCAAGAAAATGGAAAGTGAAGCGCTGAGCAAAAAACGCGAGCTGGATATTATCAGTCAATTATTAAATGTCCCCGCTAAAAAATACCTGGCATTTGCCACATCAACAAAAGCTTTTATTGCTGAGAGCCGCGCACAAATTGAATGCACTGCGCAGCGTAGCGATACAGTGATTGCACTTTTATTCCGCAATATGCACACAGTGAAAGGTAATTGCCGCACCTTTAATTTCAATTACTTCAGTGATGTTGTGCACGACGTGGAGTCAGTTTACAGCGCCCTTAAAGCTGACCCTGAAACCGATTGGGATCGCGATCAATTGCTTCGCGATTTAGTGCGTGTTAATGACATGCTGGAAGAATATGAGCGTGTCTATTACACCGTGTTGGGTCGCGGTGATAGCAGTAATGGCAGCAGAGATCAAAATGGTTTTTGGGCAGATAGTAAAGTCATCGACACTATTCAAGGTTGCATAGATACCGCTACTGCGCTGAATGATACGAAGCAATTATTGCCCATCCAAGCGCTGCTCAATCGCGCCTTGTCCAGCCCCATAAGCGAAGTCTTAACCGATGTTGTCGGCTCATTAACCTCCATAGCAATTCAACTGGAAAAAGTGGCTCCTCAGGTTGTTATTAATGATGATCAGGTGCGTATTAAATCCAGTGCCAACGAACTGATGACCAATATCTTTGCCCACATACTGCGCAACTCTGTTGATCATGGTATTGAAAAGCCAAATGTGCGTGAGCAGGCTGGCAAGCCTGTTAAAGGTACGATTGAGATACAGCCACAGGTTGAGCAGCAAACACTTTTTATCCATGTAAAAGACGATGGCCAAGGTGTCAATATCGATAGGCTCTTCAAAAAAGGCGTTGAAACAGGGCAATGGAAAGCTGAGGATCAACCGCACTATAGCGATATTGCCAATTTGATATTTGCCTCTGGCGTTTCAACAAAAGAGCAAGTGACCAATGTTTCAGGGCGTGGCGTAGGTATGGATGCCGTTAAATCGTTTTTGCTGGCGCAAGGCGGCAACATTACGTTGCGCTTGTTGGGCGAAAACGCAGACGCTAACACTATCGGTCAAGGGGTAATGGTGCCCTTTGAATTGGTCATTGAATTACCTTCATCAACATTTACTGTTATGAGTTAGGTCAAGACGCTTCATGGTACTCCTCTCTATGCTTATTCAGCTGCATAGAGAGGCGTTACAGGTTTTGAGGGAAATTAAATTCAAAGAAACCTAACTACAGCGATATTGCACAATTATTTTTTTATCAGGAGTTTCAACCAAGGAGGTAGTAACGGATAAGGCTGTGGGTTAGGGATGGATGTCTCTTAATAGCTTAAGTTTAAAGTAGAGTTAGGCAAGCGAAAGTACTTTTGCAATGCCTTTTATTAGGGTCACTTTGTTGTGTGGTTTTACTATCCACGCCTTTATTGACAACCGAGTAGCTTCGGCTTTGAGCTGAGGCGTACTTTGTGTGGTCAACATAAAAACAGGTGTATTAATACCTTGCTCGCGCATATGCGCGCACATGGCTAGGCCATCCATCTTGGGCATATTTAAATCGCTGATGATAAGATCAATATTGCCTTTAATGGCTAGCTTTAATCCCTCCTCGCCATCTTCCGCTTCCGCTACGCTATAGCCAGCCTCCTCCAAATCTCGCCGCAATTCCTCTCTGAAAGTTGCAGAGTCATCTACTAGTAATATATTAGCCATACTGGCACCACGTTAAGTCATGTATTGTTAGATTTAATTAGCGCCTAGATGCAAACATAAAACAGCTTAAGGCGACATTGAAAAATTATTTATCACCTTCAGTGGCAATGCGGTTTCTGCCCGAGCGTTTTGCTTGATAAAGATAGTTATCGGCGCGCTCAATTGCAAGTTCAATGTTTTCGCCTCTGGTACACCATGCGCCGCCGCCGCTAATAGTTGCCCTCACTTCTTTCCCTGAATGAAGCGTCAAACAATAGTTCTCTATATCCTTTCTTATCCGCTCAGCAACTATTCTGGCCGATGTCATATTGCTCAAATTAGAGGGCAATATTATAAGAAACTCCTCGCCACCGTAACGAATTGCAATATCTGTTTCACGAATTTGCTGTAGGATAACTCGACCAACTTCACTGATAATGCTGTCACCCACTTTGTGGCCATAGGTGTCATTAATATTTTTAAAATGATCTATATCCATCATTAATACCGCAAGCTCCTCAAAGCTACCGCGATGAAAATTACTAATGAGTGTTTTAACGCTATCCTTCATAAAAAGACGAGTATAAAGACCTGTGAGCGGGTCGCGAATTGCTGTTTCATATACGGCTTGGATTTGCCGTTCTAATGCCGACACGCGCTCCATTTCTTTTTTGGCTTGCACTGATTCGGTTGCATCTTCAATCAGTAAAATAAAGCCATCAATACAATTTAGCTTTAAAATAGGCTGGTAGTTAATACTCAACCATTTCGTGTTTTTCTTGAGTGAGTCTTCTACTGAGATTAGCCGAGGGAAGGTTTTTTCAATATTACTATATTCGATTTTGTTTTGACCAAAGCAGGCATTAAAATTATTTAGCCCATCTGATAAGAATTTATCATGCTGATTTTCCGCATTTTTAATTAATGATGTGAAGGTTAGGCCTACTAGCTTATCGCAATCAAACAAAACCTCACTAAATTGCGAAAGGACTTCTTTAATTTTTCCTTCGGAATCTATTATCAACATGCCAAGCGGTAAGTTGGAAAAAATATTTTTCAGTTTCATTTCCGACTGGTACAGCGCAGATAAATCTTTACCGCTAATACTAATTAATTCCCCTTCCGCCGTTTTCTTTTGCATGACCAATGACGCTTGCCAGTAATATTGGCGGGCGTTTTGCTTTTGGTCAGGCAACAATACCTCAAGTTCAAAGTCGATTCGTTTCTTTGGGGTTTCTCCGCTTCTTAACAAAGCAAACTGACGAAGCAAAATGGTGGCGTTTTCCGCGCTAAATAAACTGGTAAACTCAAACCCAAGTACACTTTCTATATTGCGACCACAAAGTTTTGAAAACTCTTGATTGGCGCGTATCACACGTAAGTTCTGGTTCAATACAACCACTACGCCCGGCATATCATCCAGCATGGCTTCACTGTTTGCGCTGGCTTTTTCCAGCAAAGAGAGAACCTTATAACAGGCTAATAATTCATTACTCTGGCTCACAGAAACTCCAATTCATCATCATCAGTTTTTTGTTCTTCGGTATACTGCAAATGAGTAACGGCTGCGGGCTCCATTATTTCAACATAAGCAGTACACACAAGCGAACCAAAATCACCTTTTATTTTCCATGCCTGTCCAAATTTTTTTAACATACCATCTTCAGCGGTATAGTCGGTGTATAACTCATAAAAACCATGCATGTTAAGTGGAATGCACATGCCTAGCGATAAATTATTAAGCTGAAAAATACGGCATATTCGCCCACTAACTTGGTTAGTAAGCTCTTTCATATAATCTACTGTTTTGGCTGTCACTAGCTGCGCATCTGTTGGCTGATCGGGAAATTTCTTGCGTCGCAAACTGTTTCCTTCGCTGTCATTAAAATGAATTTTAAGGAGTATTTTCATTTCTGTGCCAGATATAAGGATTAGAATCATTTGGCGTGACACAACTTGCCCTAAAATATAATCACTATCCATATCGACAAGTTCAAGGGCATCGCAACCTGTAAACTGGCATGTCTGCACGAGCGAAGCACTCCTGAGAATGCCTTTAATGGTTGTTTCTATATCTTCGTCGGTTGTTAACATGGTGTAGTTTCACATGCAGTAAAAATAAGGCGCATAGGCCAGCAAAAATACTGGCACTTACAAAGTGTTGGGTGTTGCTAAGGTTCAGTATAGACGCCCTTTGTAACCGCACAAAAAATTCAGCGGTTTTAAATCATCGTTCAAGCTCAGTTTTCGTTGGCGCTTAATTCGTTGTTGTTGGATTTTTTGTTTCCAATTGGCGCTTAAGCGTTTAGTAGGCAACACTCATAGCTCACGCATACCAACCCAAAAGGGTTTCAGCGAGGCCGCTGTGCAGCATTTAAAGCTTTCTGAACTCATGAGCGCACTCAGTTACGCGCTGGATATCACCGAAGGGCAGCCACCCGGGCACTGCATTCGCTGCTGCTGGATTGGAATGAATATTGGCCAGTACATGGGTTTGCCAGATGACCAGTTGTGGGAGCTTTACTATGTATTGCTCTTGAAGGATTTAGGTTGCAGCAGCAACGCCTCGCGGATTTGCGAACTCTATTTAACGGACGATCTCAGCTTTAAGCGCGATTTCAAATGGGTGGATGGCAGCTTGCCGCAGGTGCTGCGCTTTGTGTTGCGCCATACCGGCAACACCGCTGGCATTCTCACCCGCTTCAGAGCGATCTCCGATATTTTTGCCCACGGCGATGCTATCGCCCAAGAGCTAATTCAAACCCGTTGTACGCGCGGTGCGGATATCGCGCGCCGCCTGCGCTTTCAAGAGCCCGTCGCTTTGGGGGTGCACTCGCTGGATGAACACTGGGATGGCCACGGCCGCCCCGAAGGCTTAAGGGGTCAGGCTATCCCCCTCTATTCGCGTATAGCGCTGCTCTCGCAAGTGATTGATATCCTCAACTCCGCTAGCGGTGCCACGGGTGCGTTGGAAGAGGTGCAAACGCGCGCGGGTTCTTGGTTTGATCCTGAATTGGTAAATACTTTTACGGCTGTCGCAAAAGAACCCGGATTTTGGGAAACACTCAACTCCACTGACATCGACAAAGTGATTTTGGGCTTGGAACCGGGCGAGTTTGAAAAAGAGTTGGATGAAGATTTCTTTGACGATGTCGCCGAAGCTTTCGGCCAAGTAGTCGATGCCAAAAGCCCCTACACCTCTGGCCACAGCGCACGGGTAGGGCTTTACACGACACTCTTGGCCGAAGATTTAGGGATTAGCGAAACTCGCCAGCGCTGGCTAAAACGCGGCGCACTTTTGCACGATGTGGGTAAGTTGGGGGTGAGCAACACAATTTTGGATAAACCCGGCAAGCTGACAGATGCCGAATACGAAGCGGTAAAAATGCACGCGGTTTACACCGGTAAAATCTTAGAGCGAGTGCGCGCCTTTGATGAGCTAGCGCGAATCTCCGCCGCCCACCACGAACGCTTAGATGGCAAAGGCTATCCACTCGGTTTAACCGCCGAATTTATCACCCTAGAAACCCGCATTATCACCACCGCCGATATCTTTGACGCCATCACCGCAGAGCGCCCCTATCGCGGTGCTATGCCTATTAGTAAAACCCTCGCGATTATGAAAGAGTCCGTTGGCACTGCGATTGACCCTGCGTGCTTTGCCAGCCTTGTGAAGTTGACGAGTCAGCATCCGGAGTTTTTTCCGGAGACGATTGATGCCTAATTTTTACACTATTAATCGTGAAACATCATGTAATATCTTGTTGCGACTATCGTGATGTATTGTTGTTAAGATTCAATACCGCAAAAGCGGCTTTGATAAATTATATTTTCAAATTCCAGTTATAGAATTACGTCGTTTTGACAATCATTAGTATGTATCAAATTGTTTGATGCAAAATTAAATAAAAAGGAGAGCGTTGGTGAAAATTTTGTACATGAATCAAGGTGTGAACGGAGGTTGGGGAGCGATAAAATATTCTGGTTACGACATTATTTGTTTGGCCGAATCAGATCAGGCAAAGAGTACGTTTGATTTAGCGTGGAGAAGTACAGATAGTGATCCTGTTATGAGCCTTCAACAAAAAGAAGGGAAACGAACCATTATTAACCCTACAGATATTGATACGCTTTGTGGAACTGTGAGACCTATAGTCACGTTTAAATTGAGAGGATCCCCCGTAAGGGTAGTGTTTATGCATTTGAAATCGGGGAATGAAAAGTTTGCTAGTGAAGCACTTACTATTGCGGCCGAAGAAGTTCGGAATCTCATTCAATATAGCGCCCCTAATACCCCTGTGCTCTGGATTGGCGATTTTAATCGGGCGACTCCGGGAACACTAAATAATATTTTTAATGATGCAAAATGTCTGCACGAGGGAGGCGGCCATGCTAAATGGAATTTGGATAGAGTGTATATTACTGGAGGATGGAAATCTCAGCCAAAGGTCAGCGTAGTGTCAACATCGACTGCCGACCATGGACATCAAGGAATCTCGGTGGAGTTTTAGCTTATACCACTCGATTAATTTCATGCGTTTATTAACCGCGTCAGGCTCCCTTAGTTTGCTTTGATTTGACGTGTAGTGCTTCGCTTTAAACGCCCTACCAATCATATTTCCCAAGGGTTAATCACGGTGAGATCGGCTGCTTTATAAGGCGCTGTGTCACGTGAGGCTACAATGAATCCTCTTGATGCGGCGATTGCGGCTATATAGCCGTCTGGTGTTGGAAATCCTCGCCCTCCAGCCCTGGCGGCTACAGCCAAGGTGGCGTAATGACGCGCTGCATCTACATCGAATGGCAGTATGCGATCTCTGAACAGCGCTGTCAGGCCATCAAGCGCGTCGGTTAGTTTTTCTTTGCGTTTGCCGTCTGGGAGTGCGGCTATGCCAAATAGCATTTCGGCGAGGGTGACGCTGGATAGGTACAAGGTTTCTGCCGCTTGATTATTCAGCCACGCCAGTACAGGCGGGTGCGGGGCTGGCTTCATCGCTTCAGAAATAACGTTGGTATCAAGAAGGATCATTCAAACCTCGGTGGCTCAGCCGGCGTTTTGTCGCGTACCTGATCGAAGATGTCAAAATCTTCGTTTTTTAACGCAAGCTTGCGGCCCAGTGCGGCGAGCGCATCGCCCACGCGCATGCGGGCTTCTGGTTTGACGGCGTTCGCCAGAATCTCACGAACCTCGGCCTCGGTGCTTCGCCCATGCAGAGCGGCTTGTACCCTTAAGGCTCGGTGCACATCGTCGGGCAGATTGCGTACTGTTAACATTGCCATAGTGTCACCTCATAAAAATGCATTCTATGCATTCACTATAGTTATTTGAATGCATTCCTGCAAGCAGCATCGCCTGAAGCGCGGGTGGCGTTTACTGGGCCTGCTGCTTGTTAATTATTAGCCGCAGGCCCCTCGCTCTTGGTAGAATCGCCGCCTTTGTTTTCTCGCTGGTTTATATAAGAGTCTCCTCTAGTGCAATCTGCTCCTTTGCCATTTGAACGTAGAGTTGTGGCGTCGCTCGCCGCGCTTTATACCTTTCGTATGTTTGGTCTGTTTTTGTTGCTGCCCGTTTTGGCGCTTTACGGCACGCAATACGAACACCACACCCCTTTTTTATTGGGTGTTGCTTTAGGTGCTTATGGCGCGAGCCAAGCACTTTTGCAGATTCCATTTGGCATGCTCTCTGATCGCATTGGCCGCAAGCCGATTATTCTGGTTGGCTTGATTGTATTTATTCTGGGCAGCGTTATTGCCGCGCAGGCGACCACCGTGTACGGCTTAATCATCGGGCGATTGCTGCAAGGTGGCGGGGCGATTTCGGGTGTGGTCATGGCGCTCTTAACCGATCTTACGTCTGATGAAAGCCGCACTAAGGCCATGGCGACGATTGGTGCGTCCATTGGTATTTCTTTCTCGGTGGCTATGACAGTTGGCCCGCTGGTGGCTAATTGGGGGGGCGTGGGTGCTATTTTCTGGATCACCGCCGCCTTGGGCGTGATTGGGATTGTTATTCTGTTTGCGTTTATTCCTGCGGTAAAACACGCGCCGCAACCCAAGCGCGAAGCCTTGCCCGCGCCAGAGCTTTTCTGGAAAACCTTTAAAAATCCCGAATTGCTGCGCTTAAACTTGGGTATTTTCGCGTTGCATTTTGTGCTTATGGCCAACTTTATGGTGCTGCCGCAGATTCTTGAGCAGCAGTTGCATATCGAACGCGGCCATCACGGTCTGCTTTATTTCCCCATGCTGGTCATCGCCTTTGCGATCATGTTGCCGTTTGTCATCATTGCGGAAAAGCGCCGCAAAATTAAGCCGGTTTTCCTTGGTGCTATCGGCCTTTTGGCGTTGATGGAA
>SXGR01119694.1_pt1 | contig 15359 bp, 12 predicted proteins | sample 3174711 | NCBI WGS metagenome assembly SXGR01 (sample SAMN11356860, study PRJNA531348) | freshwater metagenome | isolation source: freshwater sample F1-60 | place: China: Fuxian Lake, Yuxi | collected 2017-12-25
ACCGGCAGCAGCGCGCCTTGCGCATCCACTGCACTGCGCACTTGCAGTGCGCGCCGGGATGTCAGGTACTTGATCACCGAGTCGGCATAGTTGGATAGCGGCAATAGGTAGCTTTGCCCGTCGCTGACAATTAAGTCCGCCACACCTGAGTCCACCCGCCGCAGCTGTGTGTTCCCGCCCCAGTGCATGCGGCCAAGATTTTTTTATGCTACCCTACGGCGGCCTGTGTCCGAGGGCCTTGAGAGGTTGGGTGGCCTGCTGTCGATCGACTTACTGTCTAACACAGTCTTCATCGATTATGTAATTGTTCTCAGTGCTTTGGTTTTCATCCGCTGGCCTGACATGGCCCGTCTCATCCGCGGTCAAATCCTATCCCTGCGGCAACAGGAGTTTGTCATCGCCGCGCAGGCCATCGGCGCTTCCGGCAGGAGGATCATCTGGCAGCATTTAGTCCCCAACGCGATGGGTCCCGTGATCGTTGCCGCTACGGTCGGCTTCGGCGCGGCGGTGCTGATCGAGTCATCGCTGAGCTACCTCGGACTTGGCATCCGGCCTCCGGGCGCCAGTTGGGGCCAGATGATCTTCTCGAGCATGAATGAATGGCAGATCCGTCCACACCTGGTGGCAGTCCCCGCCATCACATTGGCGATCTGCGTCTTGGGCATCAACTTCTTGGGCGATGGAGTGAATGAAGCCCTGAACCCGCGCCAGGCTCGCGACTGAAAAGCCCTGATGAATTTAGCATAGAGTGGACAACTCGTCTGCAATCCACTTGAAATCTAAAATCTAGCAGCGAAAAGGATGGCGCGGTGCACTCTTCTAAAGCCCTGATCATAGGTGGCGGCGTAATTGGTCTCAGCACAGCCTATCACCTGGCAAAAATGCATTTTGGCAAAATCACCCTTCTCGACAAAGGGCCGGTCGGCGATGGCTCCAGCAGTCGCGCCGCCGGCATCATCACGGGTTTGCTGTGGAGCGAGACAGGGGTGAGGGCGCGCAAACGCAGCTTGCAGCTATTCCGCGAGCTTTCCGACGAAGTGACGGGCTATCGTTTTCAAGAAGTGGGCTGTCTCAACCTCTTTGACCCTGCTTCCTGGCCGGACCGCGAGAAGCTGATCCCCCTTTATGACCGTTTGGGCGCACCCTATGAGATTCTGAGTGCGGCTGAGATGCGCGCTCGCTGGCCGGAGTTGAACCCAAGTGAAAAGATCACCGGCCTCTACGACCCATTGGGCGGCTATAGCGAACCCGATGCGTACATTCCTGCGTTGGCGCGGCGTGTGCGCGATCTGGGCGTCGAGATCGTCGAAAATGAACAGGTGCAGGGCTTTGTTGAAGCACAAGGGCGCGTCGTTGGCGTGCAGAGCGCGGGGCGCAAATGGGAAGCCGACATCGTGATCTGTACTGTCCATGCGTGGATGCTCAAGGTGCTGGGGTTGTTGTCCTGGCAATTGCCCGTCAAAACTTTTGTTCACCAACGCTATCTGACCACACCTCTCCCTACCCCTGTACACATTCCTGCCGTCAATGCCAATCCACAGAATGGCTACATTCGTCCGGCCAGCGGCAATCGTGTGCTGGCGGGTGGCGAGACAGCGCAGCGCGTGGAATACCCCGTACCTTCGCTCGACTTTCACATGTCCGCTCTCAGCGCGCCCGTTGAGGTCAAGACGTTGTTGACGTGGGAGATGACGCCGCTGCTGCCCCGCCTCGCGCAGACCACGTGGGAGAGTGAGCGCGTGGGGTTGATTGCCTTCTCCCTAGATGGCGAACCCGTGTTGGGGCCACTCGAACATTTTCCCGGTCTGTTGGTTGGTTGCGCCTTCCATTCCGGAGGCTTTGCCTACAACCCGGTGGCGGGGCAATTATTGGCGGAATTGGCTGCCACCGGACAGACGAGCATAGACATCACCGCTTTTTCGCCGCAACGTTTTGCCGCGCTGGATGTTGGCGAGTATTTGGCGTCCGTCGTCACGCAGGAAAACGCAATTCGACGGCGACACTAGTATTACAACGCAAGGTTGGTAAGAGCGGCGAGCTGCCTGAGCTTGGCTTTGCGGTGTGAGAGGTAGGCAGCATGGTTACGACGCTGATAGTAGCGAACGATACGCAAGGCGGCTTGCGCATTGAAAACGGGTTTGGGCAGGACGCTGGTCAACAAGAGACGGACCTAATAAATGGTCAAAGCAGGTGCAAGGTGTTGAAGTTGGATGCGCAGGTGGACCAAGAAGAAATGGGCCAGAAAGGTCAGGGTCATGTGGTGGTGCCAACCGAGCCAACTGCGCAGTTCGTAGTGGTCGAAGCCGACCTCTCCTTTGCCTTCTTCGAAGAGGGTCTCGATCGGCCAGCGCTGGCCGCTGAGGCGCACAAGTTGGGCGATAGGCAGATCCGCAGGGCTATTGCACAGGTAGTATTTGACTTGGGTAGGGTCAAGGAGATTGCGGCGGATGACCAGCCAGAGTTCGTTGGCAGGCATAGCGGCTCGGGCTTCAATCATGCGCAAGCAGGCGAAGTCGCAGACGAGAGGACCCTGGCTGCCTTCTTTGATTTGCGCCCGCAGCCATGCGCTATGGGGAATGGAGCGAACCAAGGCATCGACGCGCACAGGGCGCACACTGCTTGGGTGCAGGCGCAGAAGGGTGGGCGGACGACCCCGGCCCGAGTGCGGTGGGACCCACAGCCTAGGCCGGTCGCACCAGACCAGGGTGTCAGACGAGACTTCGACGAAATACTCCTTGCCCAAGGCTGCGACACCGTCGCGAAAGGCAGTCGAATCACCATAGAGAGAATCGGCTGCCACCCAGCGCAAGGGCAATGTCCCCCGTGCTACTGCCTGGGCCAGCAAGTCCAGGGCAATCTGAGGTTTGGTCTGGAAGGTCAGCTGCGCAGGCATACCTGTCGCCTTGCGCAACCCGGCATGGTCGAGGTCGAACCAATCCTCGGGCACAAACAACTGTCCGTCCACTAGACTGTAGCCCTTGCGGCTGACATAGCCCAGGTAGACACCAACTTGGCAATTGGCAACTTTTCCCACCGCACCACAATACTGAGAAGCAACGCCCACCGAGTGCTCCCCTTGCTTGACCACACCCGATTCGTCGATCAGCACAACGCCGTCCGCCTCCCCCAACGCTTCACCCACCAACCGCTGGTGCACCTCCAACACCGGGGCTGTCAGCCATGGACTCTCTCCCATGAAATACTGCAAACTGCGCACGTTGCCCCCCAGATCCAGGGCGATACGTTCCGATGTCTTGCGCGGCAGTTCCCCCAACAGCCCATTCAGATACATTCGGCTCCATTCCATCCGTTCCACTCGGCCAAACGCCTCGCCAAATTGCCCGTGGTACTTCTCCAACCCCTCAACCATCTGCTCAACATCCTGCGCCCACAGGTTGCATTCCGGCGCAGGACACGTTTCGACTATAATCACTTTTGGCATGGTTCTCCTTTCCCTCTTGATTTGTCTCAAGTCAGGAAAAGTTACCATGCCTCTCTCTTTTTACCTATACCTCTCTTGCGCAACCTTGCGTTGTAATACTAGCGATCCTTGCCCAAAGCCAGGTCTTTTCCTCTTTATCAATTCAAAGTTCGCCATTACCCTACCCAAGAAGCAAAAAGGGTGTGTCCCAAGTTTTGGGAAGGGTGTTTGGCACCGCGCAGGGGTCTCCCCCCGTTGGCGGTAACAGAGAGATGCCTGCGGCATGACAAGGCCACTCATTCTCGTTAGGGCAAAGTTTCACCTATTTCCTGGGACAGACCCAAGCAAAAAGGGGCGCTTGCTCTCTACTCACTGCCGTGCTAAGATAGACTCTCCTTCACCGGCCTTCGTACCATAGAGCAAAAAGGAGTACAGCCATGGTCAATTTTGCGTGTCGAGTATTCGCGCTCGGCATCGTCACTGTATTTTTCTGCGCCACAGCCGTCTATGCACAAGAAAGACCTAGTAGCGAGCATTCGCCTTCTGGGAGCCAGATTTGGCTGCCCCATGTATCAGGATCGACGATCCTCCAGGTGAGCGCCCAGCTGCCGCCGCCTGCTCCGGCGTATGAGGTCTGGTTGACCGACCAGAATAACACGGCTGGCTTCTCGGCCGGGACACCGCGGGGCACCCACGGTGGGCGCATCTTGATCTACGATGGAGCCGACTTGGACAACCCCAACGGCCCCCTCAATCAGCCGGAGATCCTTGACCTTGCAACGTTTTATGCAGTGACTGGCCCCAATAATAACACGGGCGCCAACGTCGTCCGCCCCCATATGGCGATACCGAGCCCCGATCACAACTATGTGGCCGTCGCCTTCGTAGCCAGTGGTCACGTCGCCATTATTGGGGGGAAACCGGCGCGCGTACCTCAAAGGCACTCTTCCGCATGACCCCCGGAGCAGGCGGTGCCATCCAGGCACACGCCGCCTTTTGGACGGCGAACATGGATTTGATCGTCGCCAACCAGAACGGCAAGCTGCTTGAGCGCATCAACTATGACGCAGCAACCGATACCTTTACCCACGATACCGACGCCACCCTGAACCTCGCCACCTGCACCACACCGAGTAACAATCCCTGCCAATCGTCCACTCCGCTCTCCGACACCGATCCTGCCTACTGGGGACCCAACAACCGGCCCGATAACGCGCCGATTTGCCCGGTCATTAGCGAAAGGGGTTTGGCCTTTGTTACGTTGCGCGGCGGGGGACTCTTCGTTGTCGACGTAACGGCAACGCCCATGCACCTGGTTGCGGCCTATGGGAATCAGTATGTCGGGCGCGATGGCTGCGGTGGCGCCCAGGACAAGAAGAACATGTACCTGAATGGCGGCGCCGGTACAGTGGCTACAAACGTTGCCGAATTTACGCTTTACCACCTTCGTGACCAGTTTCCCCATGCACCCGCCACCCTGCCAGACAACAACGCCGACCTCATGCCAAAGGTCTTCTTCCAGGACACTGCTTCCGGCCGTGACGCCCACGGCATGGTGCTGACCGCAGGCAAAATTCGCTATCTGTGGCAGTTTGATCGCATAGCCAACGTGGCGGAGGTCTTCCGCCTGCCCAGCAAGCAACATGTAGCGACGATACCGCTCGCCGGCCCTGTCTCCTCCGATCCAACGCCTGATCTAGGCAGTTTGTCACCGAGAGGCGACCGTATCTATGTGGCATTGCGAGGCCCGAGGCCGCAGACCGGTGCCCATGCGTCCGTTGGCAACTCACCGGGACTAGGTATCATTGCCCTGTCTAGCGGCGGCGCCAGCGGCAGCCTCATCCATGTGCTCGCGACCAGCTTCCTCAGTCCAGTAGACAACAGCGAGGAGTCTGACCCGCACGCAGCGCTCGTCCGCCTCAAGTAGACTCGCCGCGCCCTGCAATACGAAACGTGCTTTACAGACGAAGCCGGTCAGGCGACCCCTGACCGGCTTCAACTTATATGTGCGTGAACAGTGTAGCTGTCAGCCACACACGACCAAGACCCTGCGACCCCTTGCGGCATTGCTGCCCGAACGGACCATTCCCAAGCTGCGCTACCTGGAAACGAAGTGGGCTTCGCTGGCCGCCTAGGGCGTGACCACACGGCGAACGGATTAGGTCCAGCTTCGCCGAGTCGACGAGCAATCAGGTGATGCGCTGCGCGCCGCCTTGCGATGTGGCTGCGCCCCGCTTTGCGAGCAGCAAGCGCATGGTTAAGAAGCAGCAGATGCAATGGACGCCCGAGGGAGCGCACCTACTTCTGCACGTACGGACTGAAGTGCTCAATGACGATTGGGAAGCCGCGTTCCGGAGCAGGTATCCGCAGTTTCGGGCTGTGCCGATATCAGCCGGAAAGGCAGCCTAATACCCCCGACTCTTTAGTGCTCTCTATGGGTTGGATGTGAAGATTGCAGCGCTGATCCGCAACCAAGAGATGCAGGTCAGCTATGTCTATTGGGAAGGCGCCGTCAATGCCACGGGCAGCATGGACGGTGCAGCCGTGGCGGGGCGGTGTGGAATTGACAGGCTATGGCCGCCTCGGCGGCTTTCACCGCTAGATTTGAGAACCCGAGTTCTGAACAGTTCTAATCACAACAGGCAGTCCGCGTGTGTTACAAGTTGGCTTTGGCAGGATAGTGGCTGCGGACGGCGTGAAGTGCAGCCTGTGTCCCCTGGCGGAGGAAAAGGCGGTCATCGCCAATTGTGACTGCCTGGATGCCTTGTCCAAGCCGCTCGAGTGCCTTTTCCGCAGTGTCGTCAACGGCCATGACGACGAGTTTGCCGGCACGACGACCCGCAGCTACGACACGTTCAATCACCTGTTGGAACTCTAGCCGATCAAAATCAAGCAACATGCCCATGGTCGCTGAGAGATCGGCCGGCCCGATGAATAAGGCATCGACCCCTTCCACGCGCGCAATCGCCTCGGCGTGTTCCACGGCGTCGATATGTTCGATTTGCACCCAAACGTTAATGGCTTCGCCGATGGTGTCAAGGTAGGGCTGGAGGTCATCATAGAGATTTGATGCCGCGCCTGGGCCGAAGCCGCGCACACCACGCGGGGGATAATGACAATAGGAGACAGCCTTCGCGGCCTCGTCAACGGAGTTGATCATGGGAAAGAGCAGGGCGCGGGCACCCGCATCTAGGGCATGCTTTACCAGTACCTTGTCAGCCCAGGCAACGCGCATCACAGGGAGGGAGGCGGAGTTGGCAAAGTGTGATAGGACAAAGGGCAATGTCTCCGGATTGATGGCTTCATGCTCGCTGTCGATGATGACAAAGTCCAGGCCCGCACGCGCCATGATCTGCGAAACCGAGGGGTGATAGAGAGTATGCCAACCGCCGACAAAGACTTCGCCTCGATTGGCTCGCCGTTTGAATTCAATTGCCAGTTGGTTGTGGCGGTCCATACTTGATACCCCTTTCTGGGGAATGGTGGCTGATGCCGATGGGGTTATGATTTGCTTTTGGGTGGTGATTTGGATGAGTTCTGGCACCTCATCAAGTGGAAAGAGCGGACGGCGCAAATGCACATAGGGGAAACGTTCGAGATTGGCGGTGCATAGTCCGACACAATCCATCTCGACAACCGCCGCGGCGATGGGCAGATAGGCGGCGCGATAGGCGACGGCAGACTTGACGACGATCATCTTTTGTTCTTCGGGGTTGAGGCCGACCACGCGCAGTTGCGCCAAATCGAAGGGGGGTGTTTTGCGTTCGGTCAGCACAATGTTGACGCCTTGCACACGCAGCCAGACGGTATGCCCCATGTCAACGGTGGTGCCATAAAAGGAAGCGAAGTGGTTTTCGGGCAGTTCGCAGCGAAAGATGCCAGAGGATAGTTTGCGGACGACGGCTGTGACATGGATGGGGGCCCCATGCCATTGGTCGGTTTTGCCACCGACAGCGAGGGTAACCTCGGCCTGTTCGCCCGCGGCCCAACAAAGGGCTACTGCCTCGGCATCGGCGAGGACAATGGTTCCTTCGTGCACATTGAGATCGAGCATGGCGCGCAGGGCGTCTGTGCCATCGCCTGGTGTGCCGCCGCCAATATTATCCGCCGAATCGACGAGGAGGATTGGCCCGCCTGGTTGGATAAGGGCTTGGGTTATGGCGGCATGGGGCAGCAAGAAGTTGGGCAAGGCGGCGTGGCGCTGCTGCCAAAGGATTGCGGCTAGCTCTTGGGCGTACTGCTCTGCCAGCGCCGCATCGTCATTGGTTGTGACAATGATGCTGGCACCGCTGTTGGGAGTGTCTGCATAGGCAAAGCCACCCATGACGCAGATGGCGATGACGCAGGGGTCGCTCTCCATTTCTGCGGCGCGGGCATGGACCGCGCGCAAGGGGAGGTCGTCGGTTCCGGTGGCTTGGGGGGAGAGCAGCATGGGTACGGCGACATGGGCGGCTGTGGGTTTGAGGGCGCCCTCCAGGAGGCGCTTCATAATGGCAACCGATTCGAGGCCGCGGGCATGGGGGTCGATGTGGGGGTTGGTGTCAAAAGCGACGAGTACATCGGCGAATGTGGTGGTTTGTGGGCTGATGTTGCCGTGCATGTCCAGGACTACAACGATGGGTGTTTGCGAACCCACGACTTTTCGCACTTCTTCAAGGATATGGGTTTCTGGGTCGAGATGTTCCTCGGTAACCATTGCGCCATGCAATGCCAGCAGCACGCCATCGACGGGCATTGCTGCAGATAAGTGGTTGAGCAGTTCATCCAGGATAGTTTGATAGGCTGACTCGACCACGATGCCGCTGGGCATGGCCGCGCCATAGGCTGTGGGGAGCAATGTCCAAGCGCTCTCGGTTGCGCCTTGGATCATGCCGCCGATTGCGGAACGCGCCCCCGTCAGCGCTTCCAACATCCTGTCCCCATAGTGGAGAGCCTGACGCTGGAAATGGGCGAGGCTAGTCTTTGGCTCGGCAAAGCTGTGTGTCTCATGCAGGATGCCGCCGATGGCGATGCGCGGCTTTGGCGAAGGTGTAAGAGCTGTGGTCACTTGGTCTATTCCGGCGTTGGTTAGCGGGTGAGGACTTCACAAGCGCTTTCGGTGATGAGGATGGTCTCGCTTGTGCCCACGCCATACGTACCGAGGACGCGCAGAGTAAAAGGGAGATGGAAGGTCATACCCGCTTGCAAAGGAGTCGGGTTGTGCATCTGCAGAAAGAAGTGGACAGGCTCTAGCCAATCGGGTGGAAAGCCGATGCCCACCGAATATCCGAAATTATAGTGAAATTGGATGCGATCCTCAACCGGCTTTATGGCCTTGAGATAAGCCGCCGTTGCTACATCGGAGGCCAAGACTCCTGCTTTGGCAGTTTCGACAATGGTATCGACAGCCAGTTGTGCGGCTGCATGGAACGGTTGGCGGTCGGGGGGCATTGGGCCAGCAACCGTTGTCCGCATGATGGGAGCTGTGTAGCGGCGTACACACGCGCCATGCTCGATAAAGACCGAATCTCCGGCTTGGATAGGGATGTGACCGATGGTGCTGTGGGCTAGACCTGAACGATAACCGACGGCAACGATCGGTTCCATGCACATGAAATCGCTGCCGTTGCGGCGCAAGACGCTGTAGACTTCGGCGCCGATGTCGTGATCATAGACCCCTTCGGCGACCATTGCCAAGCCAGCCTCGGCCCCTAAGCGCGTGAGACGACCCGACTCGCGCATATAGGCGATTTCCTCCGGCGACTTGACTAGCCGTGCCTGATCAACCAAGCCCGATGCATCGATCCACAATGCCCCCGACAATGCTTGACGCAGGCGCAGATAGCGGCGCACACCCAGATTAGCACTATTCTCCTCGACCCCCAGACGCTTATCCCGCAACTGCAATTGGTCGAGCAGATCAACCGTTTTCTGTACAGGATCATCGGCGGCAGCATATAAAAGCGGTTCACTTAGCCACGAGCTGGCCAGAAAACGCCCCAGTTCAAAGTTAAAGATTAATAGGACGGGATCACCACTTTGAGGTACAAGGCAGCATTGGAAATCCCAGGAGTTGACGCTGTGATAGCCTGTTAGATAATAGACGTTGCCCGCGCCAAAGACGAGCAGCACCTCTAGGTCGCGTGCTGCCATGAGTGAGCGCACGGTGGTCAGCCGTCGCTGGTATTCGGCGAGGCTGAACCAATTTTCTTTGGGAATGGTGGTGGGAATGTCCGTGGTAACAGCGGTTGGAGTCGCCATTGTTTGTTCACTTTCGGATAAGTAGTGGCGGGTTAGTATTGGGAGAATAAAATCCCACGTCCGGGTAGCGTCGCTTGGACACCCGCCATCCGCAAGGCGGCCCAGATGCTGACTGCGGGCGCGCTCACTACGGGTTTGCCCAGGTCGCTTTCCAAAGGCTCCATTATGGCCGCGGTGCGAATACCGCTACAGGCGAGGAGGATACATTCGGCTGTGGGCGAATCTGCCTCACATGCTAGATTATACCAGACAGAAGGGGACGAATTGCCGATCTGCCATTCAGTCTCTAATCCAGCACTGCGGCTGCCGGTTACTTCAAAACCTTCTTCGTTTAGATATTTCACCAGCAGTTGGGTGACCTCCGGCGGATAAGGTGCCGCCACCGCCACGCGCTTGACTCCCAAAGTTTTGAGGGCGTGGACTTGAGCCGCGCTAATCGTGGTGGCTGGAGCCTGTACGACACGTTGGATGCCTTCGGCAATGGCTTGCGAACCACTGGGTCCCCGCACAAAGCTGCATGAGTTACACAGAAAGACGACCGCCTTGGGTCGAGTAATCCGCAACGTTTCGGCGGCATCAAGGATGGGCGCTAACTCTGCATATTGATCGACCATTTGCGGGCTAATTGGGTCAAAGCGTGTTGCCGTTCGATATCGAGTGAATATTAGCGAGACACCCTCCGGCAGATATTCCCAATATTCGTCATCGTTGACGGCGTCATCGGGCGTTACGAGCCCAATGCGCGCGCGCCAGCCGCCAACGCCGCCTTGCACTTTGCCATTCAAGTTGCTATCAAGTATTGCGTGCATACTGCCTCCATGAAGAAGATTTCAGCCCTTTAGCCCTGTGCGCGTGACGCTTTGGACGAAATAGCGTTGTAGAAACAAGAATAGGATCAGGGTGGGCAGACTTTGAAAGGTGACTGCTGCCATTGCCACGCCATAGGTCATGCGGGTGAGTCCCCCTGTGCGGGGGTTGAATTTGGTGACGCCAATCGGCAGCGTCATCGCTCCGTCGGTACTGGTAACGAGAAGGGGCCAGAGAAATTCGTTCCAGGTGTTTACAAAGGTGATGAGCGAGACGGTCAAGATGGCGGGCATCGCCAGGGGTAGGGCGATGTAAAAGAAGATGCCAAAGCGATTGCAGCCGTCGATCAAGGCGGCGTCTTCTAGCTCGCGCGGCAGGGAAAAAAAGAATTGTCGAAAGAGATAGACACCCAAGACGCCACCAACGGCGGGCATGATCAAGGCGGGGTAGGTGTCGAGGATACGCAGACGAGCGATCAGCAGGTAGAGCGGAATCAAGGCGACCGCCGCCGGAACCATTCGCACCGAGAGCAAAAGGCCAAAGAGCAAGCCCCTGCCGAAAAAGGTCATGCGCGCCAGAGCATAGCCGGCCATTGCGCTAGAGATGACGACGAGGAGGGTCACGGCGGTTGCTACGAGCAAGCTATTCCAAGCCCAACGCCAAACCGGATAGCCAAAGACGATCCGATAGTTGTCAAAGGTGATGACGCGCGGGAACCACTCGACGGGGTAGGTCATCACCTGTCCCTCCGGCTTAAAGGAGGTTGAGACCATCCAGACGAGCGGCATGGCCCACAGGATGGTGATGGCCGCGCCGATCAGCCAGATCAGGAGGCTGCTTAGGTGGATGCGAAAAGCGCCGATGCGTAGCGACACGCGATTTACTCCGTGAATATTGCCTGGTGAGAGCCTAAACGTTGTTTCGAGCATTGTTATCGGAGGGCTGCTACGGGGGCAGCCCGTCAGAGTGGTATGACACAGGGGTCATACCCTACAAACTACTCAGTGTCTACTTGTTCAGGAAAGACTTTGAACAAGACAACAGTGAACAGGAGGATTGCTAGGAACAGCATGAAAGAGAGGGCCGCGCCGTGACCCATCTTGAACTGGACGAAGCTCTGTTGGTAGATGGCATAGACCACCGTTGTCGTTGAGCCAGCAGGGCCACCTTCGGTCATCAGAAACATGGTGCTGAAAGATTGCATACAGGTGATGAGATTGAAAGTGATGACTAGGCTGGTGACGGGGCGTAAGAGCGGTAGGGTGATTTGCCAGAATAGCTGCCAATCGTTAGCCCCATCGATGCGCGCCGCTTCGTAGAGCGTGGCGGGTATGTCCTGAAGACCAGCCAGGAAGATGACCATGCTAAAGCCAGCATCCCACCACAACTTGGTGATGACCATGGCGACCATTGCCCATCGCACATTGGTTAGCCAGGGGATTGGTTCTAGCCCAAGTTGGATGAGGTAGTAATTGAGGACACCAAAGTCAGTTTCAAGAATCCACTTCCATAAAAGGCTGGTCACAGTCACCGCGATGACGTAGGGCGCAAAAAAGACGATGCGCGAGAGGATATACCCGGTCATCTTGCGGTTGACATAAAGAGCCATAAGCAAGGCTCCAACGGTGACACTGGGAACGCCAAGTGCGGTGTAATAAAGGGTATTGTAGGTGACTTTGAGGAGGTGGTCGTCATGCAACCAAGAGAGGTAGTTGCGAAGGCCAACCCAATTCCAGTCGCCAATAATGCGCCAGTCGGTCAAGCTGACAAAGAAGCCGAGCAATACTGGCAAGAAGCCAAAGGCCAAAAAAAAGAGCAAGTAGGGCAGGACGAAGAGATAGGCAACCTTTTCGGTCTTCTCTTTTGGGCGCAACCAATGCGGCCATAGTGCTCTTTTGCCTATGGCTGTGTCGATGGGGTGTCCTGTTGTCTGCTGCGTCGGATTGGCATTTGCCACGTGTGGGCGAGCCTCCTTATATCCTGCAGAGCAATGGTATGAAAAGGAACGCTGGTTCGTCACACTTCGTGTGGTGAGGGAGACGATGGAGCTTTTCCGTACTTCTGGCGACGGCAATGGGTGCGCTGGGGCAACAGCCATGATAGGATGGCATTGCCCCAGCGCTTCAAGGGCAGCACGTAGGTCGCACTTTATGCAGTTGCCAGGATTGTGTTGACAGCTTCCTCAGCTTTGGCAAGTGCATCGATGACGGATGTTTCTCCGCTCCACACGGTGTCGAGTACTTCGACAATGCGGCTCCGAATCTCGTCGTACGCCGATAGGCGCGGGGCACCTACGCCGTAGGGCACCATATCGATGAATGCCTTGATGTAGGGGACGGTTTGCATCTCTGGCAGTTCGGCGATGGACTTGCGGACAGGAACGGATGGCACACCGACATTCCACTCGGGGTTTTCTGAGAGCCACTTAAGGTAGTGGAATGCGTCGCTGACGCGCCCGGCGTCGTCGTTTTCATGTTTGAGTATCATGCCTGCGCCGGTGATGGCATAACAATTGGGCTGCTCTGTGCCAATCTGGGGAACCATTGCGGAGTTGAAGTTTAGCCCTTCTTGCTCTTCAAAGGCGGCGGTCATCCAAGAGCCATCGGTGATGCAGGATGACTGGAGATTCATAAAAGCCTTGCGGTGGTCAAGAATACCGCGGTTAGCAATTTTGTAGGTGTCGTAGCAGTCCAGGAGGAATTGGGCGGCTGCACCACCGGCGTCCGTGTTGAAGTTGGCCGCGGTCATCTCTTCGTTGAGCAGGGTTCCACCATTCTGGTAAAGGGTTTGGAACCACCAACGGTAGGTGACACCACCAGAACCGGGGATGCCCAGCCCTGCCACCACCATATTATCTCCCTCGAATTTGGTGACAGCTTGCGCCCATTCGATGAAACCATCGCGATCAGTGGGGAAGGTGGCACTGTCGAGTCCGGCTGCTGCTGGTTGATCAATATTATAGCAGATTGTGTAATTGCTGACCTCTTGCGGGATGGCATAGTGTTTGCCGTCGAACACGAAGTCGTTGAGCGGAGCGTCAAAGAAATCAGACCAGTCGAGTTGCAGTTCTGCTGCTGCGTCATCGAGCGCGACGATGGCCCCTTCATCAAGCAGCAGCGCGGCTTGGTTGGAGGTGCCACGGAAAAGATCGACGGGACTGCCGGCGCTGTAGGTTGCCAAGAGCTTTGTAAAGAGTTCTTCGCCAGGGTATGCCTCAAAGGCAATGTGAATGCCAGCCTCTTTGCCTTCGACTTGGTTATAGCTTTCGGTCATGGCGAGTTGGACTTCGCCATCCGGCCCCGTCAAGTCATTCCAATAGATTAACTCGCGCACTGCCGCAGCGGCGGCGGGTTGGGAAGCGCCTGCCTCGGCTGGCGCTTCGCCTGCTGGGGGTGCGGTTGATACGACTGTACAGGCGGAAAGGGTGGCGAGTGCCGTTGTGCCCGCCACCATGTTGAGAAATTGGCGACGGCTAAGTGTTGGGTCTCCGAGTTGATGTTTGCTGCGCTTTTGTACTTCGTGTGCCATTTTTTGCCTCCTTGGTGCTGTTGGGTCTCCGAGTTGATGTTTGCTGCGCTTTTGTACTTCGTGTGCCATTTTTTGCCTCCTTGGTGCCGGGAACTGGATTGTGGACGCGGATAGGTTTCATCAGACGGTGTAAAAACTGCCGTGGATACAGGTCACACCGTCCGTATCCTCACCATAGTAAGTTGTGAAAATCGTGCCGTCCTCCATCTGCACAGAGGTCGGATAGCCCAGATTGCGATTGGGGAAATCGTCGCGAATGATCAATTCGTCTTCAATGTCCCAGGTCTCACCCTCATCCGAACTCAAACATGCGCGGATGCCGTAGGGATACTTGCGATAGCCATAGACACAAAGGATCCTGCCATCCTGCAAACGAAGCATATCAGCCGGCAAACCCCACATCGGCGTCTTTTGTGGCGCGCTCCAGTTATAACCGTTGTCATAGGAAGTACACTGATAGAGATGATAGTCACCCGGCTCATGGGTGCGGAGCATGGCGATGACTTTGCCATTGGCAAGGGCGATTAGGGCTGGTTCATAGAAGCCAACCCGCTCATCTTTCGCCATCATGGCGAGATTGCCCCATGTCTTACCGCCATCTTGCGAGCGCAGCACATAATCCGGCACAGGCTCCAGCGTTTCATCGGAAAGAGGCAGGAGGAGATCGCCGTTGCTCAGTTCAACGATGGCTCTGGGCGAGAAACCTGACTTGAAGGGGGAGAGATCAATGGCGATCGGTTCTTCCCAGGTGTAGCCATGGTCGGTGGAGCGAAAGACGTAATTCGTCCCGAAATCCCACGCCCAGGGAAGCGCGTCGCTACCTTCGTTGTCCTTGCCGTCAAAGCCGTAGGTGCGGCGAAAGTGGGCGTATGCGGGATCGCGCTCCGCATGCGCCAGGGGAATGAAGGGGTCTTTGACGGTGCGGACAAGCACATCGCCGTTGCTTATACAGGAGACGCCGATACAGTCGATGCCAAAGAAGTCATAGCTTGGCACGGTTTGAGGATGGCTATCCCAACTCTTACCTTGATCTTTGGAGCGAACGAGGAGGTTGTGGAAGGTTGGCTCGCGATGGACGAGGTAGTCGTGGCGCATGGATTGGCAGAAGCCGATGACCCAATCACCATTCTTGAGAATCGCCACGCTCGGCCATGAGGAATAGGCATAGGGATTCTTGTGGACAAGAAAGTGGTGTATGTTGGCCATAGACAATTCCTTGTTTACGGATAGGAAATTCAATCATACAAGAACCCATAAATAATAAGCGCTGAGCCCGAACTTGTCAAGTACCAATTTGCGCTAACCTCCACCCCGCCACTGCTTAGAGGTAAACGATCACACTTGTTGGATATTCGGAGAGGTA
>SXGR01200421.1_pt1 | contig 15356 bp, 14 predicted proteins | sample 3174711 | NCBI WGS metagenome assembly SXGR01 (sample SAMN11356860, study PRJNA531348) | freshwater metagenome | isolation source: freshwater sample F1-60 | place: China: Fuxian Lake, Yuxi | collected 2017-12-25
AGGGGTCGGCAATCCGGTGATCTATTTTGGTTCGAAGACAGGCCGCGATGGGATTCACGGGGCGACGATGGCGTCCGATTCCTTTGATGACCAGTCGGAGCAGAAGCGGCCTACGGTGCAGGTGGGCGATCCCTTTACTGAGAAGCTGTTGTTGGAAGCCTGCCTCGAGTTGATGGCGGGCGATCTGCTGGTCGGCATCCAGGACATGGGGGCGGCCGGCTTGACCAGTTCCTCCTGTGAAATGGCCTCGCGCGCCGGCAACGGGATGGATCTGGACCTGACCGATGTGCTGCGGCGCGAGCCTGGTATGACGCCCTATGAATTGATGTTGTCGGAATCCCAGGAGCGCATGTTGATGGTGGCGCAGGCTGGCAAAGAAGAGGAATGCATCAGGATCTGCAAGAAGTGGGATCTCGATGTGGCGGTGGTGGGACGGGTGACAGGCGATGGCATTCTCCGCGTAAGGGAGCAGGGTAAGGTGGTGGCGGAGATTCCGGCGAAGTCGCTGGCCGATGACGGACCACGCTACGAGCGGCCCTATTCGCCGCCTGGCTACCAGGACATGCTGACGAATTTGAACTATGACGCCCTGCCGGATGTGAAGGATGCCAATGCGGCCTTGTTGTCGCTGCTGGAGTCTCCGACGATTGCGAGCAAACGCTGGGTCTATGAACAGTACGACCATATGGTGCGGACCAACACGATGGTCCGGCCAGGCTCCGACGCGGCGGTGGTCCGGATCAAGGGCACCAACAAAGCCCTCGCCATGACGGTGGATTGCAATAGCCGCTACTGTTTGCTCCATCCCTATGAAGGGGCTCGTCTTGCGGTGGCTGAGGCGGCGAGGAATTTGGTCTGTTCCGGCGCTGAGCCGATCGGGTTGACGGACTGTTTGAATTTCGGGAATCCGGAGCGGCCTGAGATCATGTGGCAGTTCGTGCTGGCGATCGAAGGATTGAGAGACGCCTGCGAACATTTCAAGGTGCCCATCGTCAGCGGCAATGTGAGCTTCTACAATGAGACGAACGGCCTGTCGATCTATCCCACGCCGATGTTGGGCATGGTGGGTCTGATCGAGTCGGTCGAGCAGACGATGACCCAGTGGTTCAAGCAGGACGGGGATGTCATTATCCTCCTGGGCAAGACGAGAGAGGATCTGGGCGGAAGCGAATACCTGAAAGTGCTCCATCACCGGGAGCAGGGATCGCCGCCTCTCCTCAGCCTTGAGGCGGAGAAATCGCTCCATGATTTTCTCTTGAAAGCAATTCGTGATGGGTTGGTGCAATCGGCCCATGATTGTTCGGATGGCGGGTTGGCGGTTGCCTTGGTCGAATCCTGCATCTCCGGTCCAGCCGCCAGGAGAGGGGCTGTGGTAGGATTAGGTCTCGACACCTTGCGGCGGGATGCTCTCTTATTCGGTGAGAGCCAATCGCGGGTCGTCCTGTCGGTGAAGCCTGAACTGGTCGAACAGGTTCTGAAGCGTGCCGTGGAGGCCGATGTTCCCGCGATGAAGATCGGGACGGTCGGAGGGGATTGTGTCGTTATTGATGTGGAGAAGGGGCAATGGAGCGAGGGCTGCCGCATCGATCTCCCGGTCGATCAACTGTTTGAGCAGTGGGCCTTTTCAATCGAACGAACGCTGAATCAGGCGTGAGACGTGAAGGCATGAATAAGCGAACCAATAGAGAGCTCCCGGTCATTTCATCTTTCACGTCCGACGTGTCACGTGAGAGCCCCGATAAATTTCACGACGAATGCGCCGTCTTCGGCATTTACGGCCACAAGGAAGCGGCCAACCTCACCTATTTGGGGCTCTATGCCTTGCAGCATCGTGGACAGGAAGCCTCCGGTATCGTCTCGGGCGATGGTGAGCAGTTTCACGTCCATAAGGGAAAGGGGCTGGTTGCGGACATTTACAATCCCCAGTCGCTTCAGCAATTAACCGGTTCGATGGCGATCGGCCACAATCGCTATTCCACGGCCGGGGGGAACGATCTCAAAAACGTCCAGCCGCTCTCGGTCAATTTCGCCTTCGGGAATCTGGCGCTCGCCCATAACGGCAACCTCATCAATGCGCAAGTGTTGCGTCACGAGCTCGAAGCCTACGGTGCTATTTTTCAATCCACGTCGGACAGCGAAGTCATCATCCATTTGATCGCCCATTCGCGGGCCGATACCTTGCTGGCCCGTATCATCGATGCGTTGAGCCAGGTGCGCGGGGCCTTTTCGGTCGTGTTGCAGACGGACGACGGGATCATCGCGGTGCGAGATCCGCACGGGTTCAGGCCCCTCTGTCTCGGCCGCATGGGCGACACCTATCTCGTCGCGTCGGAGACCTGCGCGTTCGACCTGCTCGGCGCGGAAATCGTTCGTGAGATCGAGCCGGGCGAGCTGGTCGTGTTGAACGAGAAGGGCGTGACGAGTTACCACCCGTTCGCGCCGGTCGATCCGGCCATGTGCATTTTTGAATATGTGTACTTCGCCAGGCCGGATAGCAAGATCTTCGGCGCGAACGCGGTCTATGCCACACGCAAGGCTTTGGGGCGGCAACTGGCGAAGGAATCCTTGATCGAGGCGGATATCGTCGTGCCGGTCCCGGACTCCGGAGTGCCTGCCGCGCTTGGCTATGCCGAGGGAGCAGGGATTCAGTTCGAGCTCGGGTTGATCAGAAATCACTATGTCGGCCGTACTTTCATCGAGCCGGAGCAGTCAATCCGCCATTTCGGCGTGAAGGTGAAGCTCAATGCCGTGCCGGAGGTGCTGGCGGGGAAACGGGTCGTCGTGATCGACGATTCGCTGGTACGGGGCACCACGAGCCGCAAAATCGTGAAGATGATTCGCGATGCCGGGGCGAAGGAAGTGCATATGCGCATCAGTTCGCCTCCGATCGTTTCTCCCTGCTTCTACGGGATCGATACGCCTACCAAGAAGGAATTGATCGGTTCCAGCCATTCGCTTGAAGAGATTCGGAAGTACATCACGGCAGACAGCCTCGCCTATTTGAGCCTTGACGGCATGTTGAATGCCTCTCCCGGCACTCCGGAACAGTATTGCAATGCTTGCTTCACTGAGAAGTATCCCATCGCGCTGACCCGCGCGGAGGAATGGCAGCTCGGCCTCTTCGACCCCTCCCTCTAGCAGGCTGCTCAAACAATCCGCCAGCTTCGTTCTCGGCTCATCGAAATCCTCAACGTACCCCTGAGGGTACGCCTCCGGTTTCGGTTCGCCTGCGGCCTTGCTGACGAACTGTTTGCGCAGCCTATTTGCGCATCCATCCTGTCGGTCGCTGCGCCATTGCCCCTGAAAAAATCTGCATGGTAGGATACCCAATCAAAGTGTTGAGTGGGCGAGCAGGTAATTCAGCACTGAGCACTTCTTTAGGGGGAGGTTCTTATGAAACGAATGTTATCGATACTCGGGGTGCTCTTAGTTTCCGTTCTTGCGGCCCATCTGGCCTTTGCGGCGGGATTCTTTAAGGTCGGCGAGAAGGCGCCTGCCTTTACGCTGACGGCCATTACCGGCGAGACGGTGGGATTGGACAGTTACAAGGGCAAGATCGTGGTGCTCGGCCTGTTTCATATCTGCGATCCCTGCATGATGCAAGGCACGACGCTCCAGAAAGTGTCTGAGATGACGAAGGGCAAAGAGGTGGCAGTGCTCGGGGTCAATTCTTCCGGTAACGGCAAGAAAGAAGTCGGCGAGTTTCTGGCTTCCTTTCCCGTGAAGGTCACCTATCCCTATCTGCTCGATCCTGGCAAGGTCACGGACAAATTGTACGGCGGCGGAAAATTCATCCCGAACGTCTATGTGATCGATCAGCAGGGTGTGATCCGGTGGCAACGTGTCGGCAATATGGATTTAGCCGGCGCAGAAGTAATTGTGGCGGAAGTCGAAAAGCTATTGGCTGGTGGCAGTAATAAGATGTAGCGAGCGCCGTGGCTGAGGAAGTATCAACTTCCGAGAGGAAGAGGAAAGAGATGGGCATGGATGAGATGGAAGTGGGAAAGCAGAAGTTTTTGGAGGTGGTAAAGGGGGCCGATGCAGCAGTGCAGGTAGTGATCCCTGTGACGCCTTCGAACAGTATGTTTCTGATTTCCCTGACGAAGGGGCCTAATCGGAAATTCATTACGGTCTCGGAAGACGACATCATCGACTTGCCCAACGACGCCGGCATCCTGACGAAGGTGACGAAAGTCGTGAAGGATGCCGTCGCGGCATTGTAAATCCGTCCGTGCCATCAAGTATCAGCTGTCGGCTCAAATCGTATTATGAAAAACATTCTTCCCGGCATCTGGCAATGGTCCTGGTTCTCTGAGGAGAAGCAGCTCGATTTCAACGGACTTTTCCTGACGGTAGGGGAACATAAGATCCTCGTCGATCCTCCGCCGATGACGGGCGACGCGAGCGCGGTCGTTCTCCGCAACGGCCCCGTCGATTACATCATCGTGACGAATCGCGACCATGTTCGCGAAGCGGTGAAGTATCAGGATGAGTTTCGCTGTCAGTTGTATGTGCCGGAGGTCGATGTGCCGTTGATGGATCTCAAGCCGACCAAGACGTTCAAGGATGGGGAGTTGCTCACGGGCGGGATCTGGGTGATTCAGTTGAAGGACCAGAAGTCTCCCGGCGAGTCGGCCCTGTTCATCCAGCAACGGAAAGGTGTGTTGATTGTCGGCGATGCCTTGATCGGGAAGCCTGCCGGTTCCGTCAGTCTCCTGCCAGCCGACAAGTATGCCGATGTGGCGAAGGCCCAGGAGGGGCTGCGGCGGCTCCTCAAATACAATTTCGACAGTTTGTTGGTTGGTGACGGGACCTCGATTCTGACCGGCGCTAAGCAGGCGGTTGAGCAGCTGCTCCAGCTCCCATCATGACATTACACAACGGCCTCTCCGAAGAACTCAATCGCCAGGGCAACGAGCATTTTTCGCGAGGCCTCTATACCGATGCCTACACCTGCTATGCCAAGGCGCTGGAATGCGACCGGCTGACCGGGGACCAGCGGGCCCTGGCCGCCACCATGGGAAATCTGGGGAACATTTGCGCGGTCAGCGGCCGCCGGGATTCGGCCCAGACGTACTATCAAGAGGTTCTGGAGCTGCAGAAGATTCTCGGAGACGAGAAGGGGATCGGGACGACCTTGGGCAATTTGGGGAATCTCCGGGCCGATGCGGGCGAATGGGATCGCGCCAAGGCCTACTACCTCGAGGCCTTGGACCTTATGACGAAGGTGCATGATGAGGCAGGCAAGGCGGTGCTCTTTTCCGATCTGGGATTGGTTGCCCGTGAGACCAAAGAATACGACCTGGCCATCAAATACTATGAGCAATCGCTCGTGCTCATGAGGCGGTTGGAAAATCAGGGCGGCGTGGCCGATGCCTGGCGCATGATCGGCCGAACCTTTTTGCTCCAGCAGCACTACGACGACGCGATCGCCTGCTGCCAAACCAGCCAGTCCATTGCCGAACGATCACGCGACGAACTGCGGACCGGCGGCGCTCGTTATGTGCTGGCCCAATGTTACGAAGAGACCGGCAACCTGCGCGAGGCGGCGGATCTCCTTGAGCTGGTGGTGCATATGGATCGCAAGTATCAGTTGCCGAAACTCGGAGAGAATATCCAGAGGTTGGCGGTTTTGCGGGCGAGTCTGGCAGGCCAGGGCGGGACACCATCCCAGCGGAAGATGCGTGTATGAGTGATAATTCTTCGACGACTTGGGCTACGCTTCGGGCTTCACTGGCCTCCACCTTTCCGCAATTGGAGGAAGTGGAGCCAGGCGGCGCCTTGTCGATGGACCTTGGCTCGGATGGCTGGCTGCTGGAGCTCACGCCGGACGGGCGGGTCTTGTGCCAGTACGGCATGGCGATGGAGGATGTGATGACTCTGCTCTCCGATGGGACGCCGGAAGATCTGGGCACCGACGAGATCGCGAAGCAGGCCAAGTACTACATCCAGCCGGCTGTCTCCAAGTACCGTGCGATTCTGCTGAAATCTGGATTTGCAGAAGAAACGGAGATGAACGACGCCTACGTGGCCGTTCGTTTCGAGCGGCACGTAGACCTGACGAACCCGACTGCCGTGCAAGATCTCATGAGCTGGTGCCGGCGGACGATCGGCGTGGCCCGGTGACCAGGCAGATTGCCACGTTCGACGATTTCCGCACGACGATTACCGCCTACCGGTTGTCGCGAGTCCTGATTGCCTCCCTTGAGCTGAATCTTTTTACTACCATCGGCATGAAGACCTGGACGATTCCCGATCTGGCTCGCGCTGCGAAGGTCAGCGAGCGGGGGCTGGCCATCCTCTGCCGGAATCTCGCGATGGCGGGATTGCTGAAGAAAATAGGCGAGACCTATCGGAACAGCCGGTTGGGCGCTACGGCCTTGAATGCCCAGCATCACGCCTATCGGGGGGATTATCTCCGGCTGATTACGAGCCATTGGAGCGATTGGGGCCGTTTGCTGGAGTCGGTAAAGACGGGGCTGCCGCTCGATCACGATGAGCCGGATGATCCGGCTTATCGCAGGCAGTTCACCTGGGCGATGCATCACCGGACTCTGGAGACCGCTCCGAAGCTTGCGGCCCAGGTCGATTTGCGCGGCGCGCGGACTCTGCTCGACCTTGGTGGAGGCCCCGGCACCTATGCGATGGCTTTCCTCGCCAAGAATCCCAAGCTCCGCGCCACGGTCTGCGACCGGCCTGCGGCCCTTGCTGTGGCGAAGGAGATCGCTGCGACTCACAAGGCGCGCGCGCCTCTCCTATCAGCCGCTGGATTTGCTCACGGAATCCATTCCCGGCTCCTACGATGTCATCTGGTACTCGAACGTGCTCCATATCTATTCGCCGCAAGACAATCAAGCGGTGTTCCGGCGCGCCTTGGCTGCGTTGAATCCAGGCGGCAGACTCTTGATTCAGGATGCCTTCCTTCATGACCGAGAGGGGCTGTTTCCTGAAGAGGCGAGTCTTTTTGCGGTCTCGATGTTGTTGTTCACCGACCGGGGCAATACCTATTCGGCCGCCGAGACGAAGGCCTGGTTGACGGATGCGGGATTTGAGCGGATCAAGGTTGTGAAGATGAAGAAGGGGACGGAGGACTGGGAGGATGGGATCCTGGAAGCACGGTCCCCAACGATTCGTGGAGAAACGCGCGCCCGCCGAACAGGACCAGCGAAAAGTTTACGATTCCGCTCATCGCGCTGACGAGAAGCAGGGCGCCACTCTCGCCCTGTCCGCCCAGGATGCTGGCGAGGGTGGAGAGGTCTAACGCCAATCCTACCGTTCCATAGATGACGCAGGCCATGGCGGTCCAGGTCCATCCGATCCTGACGAGGCAGGCAAGAACGATCGGGGTTGCGATGAGATAGAGCATCCAGCCGATTCGGCCTGCTGTTGTTGCAGCCGGTGCGAGATGGGTGGTCGTGGCGCCGATGAGGCTGAGTCCCGTGAGCAGGCCGATGAGGGTCCAGGTGTATCGCATGGGTGGCATGATACCCGTCTCCGCAGGGCACAGCAACCGGCTTCAGGATGCTGAAAAGGGAAGGATCGCCCGGTGAGTCCCTCACTGCTCGCGCAACGCGCGCCCTCGGAAGGGTCTCGTTGGACGCGCGCAGTGATGGACTCATCCGGGCCATCCTAGGATAACGATAACAAGCAAGCTTGGAAGGGCTATTTTTAGTCGCTTGCCTGCGGCCTTGCTGGACGAACTTTTTGAGCATCCTGCGACTAGTCAGGCATTAGGAGTCGGCACCGGGAGGGAGTAGGGCAATGGCCGATCCATCCGATAAAGCGCTTCAAGCGTGTCTTTTAGTCTACGACGGCCACTGTCGCCTCTGTGTTACGGCTCAGCAGGGCCTTGAACGGCTGGGGGCCCGCGCTGATTCTCTACCGGTCCGGATGATTCCCTATCAGAGCGGCGAGGCCAAACAGGCGTTAGGGGAGGCCTATCGGCCAGGCCGCCCGGACGCGGCCTTCCTGGTCCGTCCCAACGGGGAGATTGCCAGGGGGCTCGATGTCTTTCTGGCCCTTCTGCCTGGCCTCAGAGGTGGGAGAGCCCTTTCTGTTCTTCTGCGCCTGCCGCTGGTTCAGCCAGTTGGTTACTTGCTTTATTGGTTGGTGGCCCGGTACCGGTATCGGGTCTTTGGGACTGTGCCGAGCGCGGGAGGCTCGGAGAACCGTGGTGAATTTGGCTGAGAAATGCCTTGTAGTAGCTCATTTTCCAGACGAGATGAGACCCTCATCTCGGCCGAATGACGAAACCATCTGTCAGTTTCGTTCCTATCTTCGTTCATTTCTGTTCAACGCTTCCCCCTCTTTCGAAGGGGTTCTCCCCACAGTGGGGAATTTACCCTGTAGGCCAGCAATGCGAGACTCCGGCACAAGTGAAGGGGGACTCTACATGACAAGCATCCAATGGCTGTCCGAGACGAGAAATGAAGTGCGCGAGTGGTTCAGGCCTGTGCGGTATGAGCTTGCGCCGGCGCATCAGGCGCGGCAGACACGGAAGGCTCGCTGCCTTTCCTTTATCGCCGTTGCCGTACTCGGGTACGGTTTCCCGTTGACGGCTTGGGCTGCAGACCTGGCGGTTTCCGCTTCGGTGCAGCCACGGAAGGTCGTGGCGGCTGGTGTGGGGTATGAGAATGCGGAGACGTCCTCGATTACCGTAAAAACCTACGATGCCGAGAACGGCGAGATTCTGTCTGAGGAAACTTATGAGTTGAAGGTGAAAGAGGCCGCAGTGGCAGGGGAGCGTCAACCGAGCGAGCGGGTCTTCGCCGGTGGAGCCGGTCCCGGGACTGACGGACTGTTCTCGTTCAAGCTTCGCGTCTATGACGCGGCGACGGGGAAGTTTCTCTGGGAAGGTTTTCTGAATCTCAGTGCCAACAATCAAGAATCCAGTTCCACGCACCGGGTTGTGGCCCAGCTGACGCCTCAGGCGCTGGCGAGCAGGACTCGTAGCCGAAGCGTCGGAGAGGGAGAGCCTCAGTTTGCACTCCGCGCCGTCGATTCGGCCACCGGACAGCTTGTGTGGACCGATCAGTTTTCCGGAGCCGGTCGGCTGGCCAAAGCAGAACGGATCAGCAGAGCGGCCATCGGCCAAACAGAGGAGTCGGTGGCTCCATCCTGGCAGGTCGAGTTTCGCGTCCAGATGTTCAATGATCAGGAGCGGCAGCTCTTGTGGGAGGACACGATCGAGCCGGCAGTGGAGGAGGTCGACGTGACGTCCAGACAGGATGAGGCAGCCGAGAATATTCCAGCCTGGCGCAGCGCCGGGCCAGAGGAAACAAAACGAGCAGCGATCTGAGTACGAGACTGAATGGTTCGACTGACGGTGATTTAGCGGTGTTTTCCCTGTTTCTGTAGTTGCTCTATCCACTGTGTCTGGAGTTGTTCGTACGACAGCGAGAGCTGTGATTGGATGGCGGCAGAGAACGTTTGCCTGGCTTTGAGGTGCGTCAGGAGCTCGTGCATCTGATGCAAGCCGAAGCGGTCGATCAGATAATATACGGCCGAGTGGGCCTCCAGGTAGGCCAGGATTGCTGCATCCGGCGACAATCGCCCCCATGATCCCTCCAAGGTCAGCAGCGGGATCGGCGTAAATTCCCGTTTCGTGACTTGATCGAGATCCGACCAGTGCCCTCCTGATAGTTCCATCGCTAAACCTTCATTGAGCCAGGTCGGGACGGCGCTGCCGGCCTGGCCCTGTTGGTCCCGCAGGAGGGCATGGACGAATTCGTGCCGCAGTACCCGTGTGAGCCAGGCGCGATTGGTGAGGGCGCCTTGCATGGGAATCTGAATGCGGCCGAGTACGGGATCGAAGAGTCCATCGGCCCAGAGAGGGCTGCCGGTTTCACCTTGGAAGGTGGATGCTGCATGCAGCACGACGACGATCGTTTTTGATGGAAAGTGTCCGAATTTCTGGCCGATCTCTCGATAGGCCTCTTCAAGAATCTCCACTGCCGTGGTCCAGGTTTCCTGATCGGCTTCCCCGTCGAATTTCACGGTGAAGTGTGCGCTGTCACGGCTGGCGAGTCCTGCGTCGCTCTTTTCTGTTCGGCAGACCTTGTCCGTGACGGTCTGCAGATAGGATTGCACGGCTGGGTCGTTGCTCGCGCGGGCTGTGGCGTGATCGAGGTGGCGCGCCGCGTCGCCGAGCTGATTCCGTTCCTGAAAGAGATTGGCCAGCGCCAGATGGGGAAAGGGTTCGCTCGGGGCCAGGTAGGTCAGCTTCTCCAGAAAGTCCTGCGTCCTGGCAGGGTCGCGCAGTTCTCAATAGGCATGGGCCAGGTTCAGTTGGACGACGGGATTCTTGCCGTCGAGAGACGCGGCCTGTTTGAAGGCTTTGATCGAGAGGGAGGTTCCGCCGGTTTTCTCCTGTTGAATACCCAGATTGTTCCAGAGGATGGCCAGATAGGGGCGCGTGGCCTTGTCTGTTGCCAGGGTTTCCGGCAGATCGGCCAGTTTGGTTTCCGCTTCACGGACGTTTCCTGTTTCGATATCGTGGCGAATCGCGTCCAGCAGTTCCCGGTGTTTCGTGTTCGGCGCTCCGCTGGTATCGATCAGACGAGTCTGCTGAGGTTCCGGGGCCCTGAGGTCGGCGCGTTGCGGATCCGTGGACCCATCCTGTGCATGTCCCGTGGGGGCCGTGGGTTGATCCGGCGCTGGGGCAAGCAGGTAGGTTGGCTTGATCCAGGCATGATAGAGAATGAACAGCCCGAGCAGGAAGGCCACGGGATATGAAATGTGCAGGATGTTGCGCCGGTACATAGAGGCCCTTCTTGGATGAACTCAATGTAGCACCCAGGGGAAGGACGACAAAGGATTGTCGGAAAATTGACAAGCCATGCAAGATAGTGGAAGCCTACTGGACATAATGAAAAACTATTCCGCAGGATGCTAAAAGGGTTCTTCTGCTCGTTGAGGCGCGCGAGAGGCTGTGTTACGATCCGCCATTGTGATACGGAGCTCTTCCGAGCCCACACCTCCTGAACAGTTTCAGCAATGGCTGGACCGAGTCGCGCGTCCGATCGAATTCGCGACTCGCGATGCCTTTGCGCATCTGCCCACCGTCAAAAACCTCAGTCATTTCGTTTTCTCACAGGTCATGCAGGCCCTGTCGGATCGCGTCTATCCACGGGCGATTGAAGCGGCCTTGCTCCAATTGCGTGAGTTGTTCCGTGAAGACCAGCAGTTGTTTTCGGCAGAGGAGCAGCGGCGCCGGCTGCAGGAAGCGATGGTCATCCTTGGCGTTTTGCGCGAGGCGGGCAGCCATTCTGCCAAGGCCTGGCAGGAACCGGATCCTCTCGCAATGCCTCAGCCTGCCGTGAGGGAGTCCCTCTCACTGCCATGGTGGGAGCAGCCCATTCGTTTTGCGAAGGGAGTCGGCCCGAAGCGCACCGCGCTGCTCCAACGGTTCAGGATCGAAACGGTTGAGGATGCCCTCTGGACCCTGCCCTGGCGGTACGAAGACCGCTCGGTCATAACCCCGATCGGGCAACTGGTGCCGGGCGCCCAGGCCTCGATCTGCGGCACGATCATTCGAAGCGAGGCCAAGAAGGCCCGCAGTCGCCGCCTTTCGATTCTCGATATTGTGGTGGAGGATGCCACCGGGCGGCTTCAAGCCGTGTTTTTCAACCAGCCGTTCCTTGAACAATTCTTCACCGTCGGGACGAGTGTGATGTTGACCGGGCGGGTCGTCGCAGAGGCGCAGGGCTGGGTGGCGATGAAGATGGAGGTCGCGCAGTACGAAGTGCTGGGTGCGGAAACCGAAGCGCCGTTGCATGTGGGGCGGATTGTGCCCGTGTACCACGAGACCAAGGGCTGGACTTCCCGGCAAATGCGCGTCCTCATGAGGGGCCTGTTGGATGCCCATATTGCCGGGGCGCAGGAACTGTTGCCGGTTTCGCTTCGTGCCCGCTATCGATTGCCGCCTATTCAACAGGCGATTCAAGACGTACATTTCCCTCAAGCAGGGACGGATGAAGGACAGATGGAGCGAGGTCTCACGCCGGCCCATCGGCGTTTGGCGTTTGAAGAACTGTTTGTGCTTCAACTGGCTTTGGCCTCGCGGCAGCGAGTCATGAAGGAAGATGTCAAACAGGTTCTGTTCAATCCCAAGACGCCGCTCCTCGGCAAGCTGGACCGGGCTCTGCCCTTTCGGTTGACCGAGGCGCAAGAGCGGGTGAATCGCGAGATCCTGTTGGACATGACGTCGCTCAAACCGATGAACCGTCTCGTGCAGGGCGATGTCGGGTCCGGCAAAACCATTGTCGCGGTGCAGGCGATGGTGTTGGCCTGCGGGTCCGGCTATCAGGCGGCCTTGATGGCGCCGACGGAAATCCTGGCAGAGCAACATTATCGGACGATGAAGGGGTTCCTGGAACCGCTCGGGCTTTCCGTCGTGCTTGTGAGCGGGGGCGGCCGCGCTGCCGCGCGCAAGGCCGTGCGGGAGCTGGTGGCTTCCGGGGCCGCGCAGGTTGTGATCGGGACCCATGCGGTGATTCAGCAGGGCGTTGTCTTTGCGAAGCTGGGACTGGTGGTGGTGGATGAGCAACATCGCTTCGGCGTACTCCAACGGAAGACCCTTATCGAGAAGGGCTATAAGCCTGATGTGTTGGTGCTGACCGCGACGCCGATTCCACGCACCCTGGCCATGACAGTTTACGGGGATCTGGATGTGTCGGTGATCGACCAGATGCCGCCAGGACGTAAGCCGGTGCGAACGTTTCTTTTGAGCGACAGCCAGAAGGGGCGGGCCTATCAGATTCTCCGCGATGAACTGCGGAGCGGCCGTCAGGCCTATGTGGTCTATCCGCTCGTCGAGGAGTCGGAGAAGACCGATCTGCAGGCGGCGATGCAAGGAGCCGAGCAACTGCAGGCAAGCGAGTTGGCCGAGTTTCGTGTCGGGCTGTTGCATGGCAAGATGAAGTCGGACGAGAAAGAACGGGTCATGGCAGCCTATAAGAAAGGGGAGATCCAGGTTCTGGTCGCAACGACGGTGGTGGAGGTCGGGGTGGATGTGCCCAATGCCACGGTCATGATGATCGAACATGCAGAGCGGTTCGGGCTGGCGCAGTTGCACCAATTGCGAGGCAGGGTTGGGCGCAGCGCGCACCAGTCCTATTGTCTGTTGATGGCCTCAGGCGTGGTGCTGTTTCGATCAAAGAAGTCTAAGGAGGCAGGCGAGGCGCCATCGGCGGCTCGAGAGCGGCTGGATGCGCTTGTGCGATCGACCGACGGGTTCGTGATTGCAGAGGAAGATCTTCGCATTCGCGGGCCGGGAGAATTTTTCGGATTCAGGCAATGGGGTATGCCGGAGTTTCGCGCAGCAAGCCTGGTGCGGGATGTTGATTTGCTTCAGCAGGCGAGGCAGGAGGCCTTTGCCCTCTTGAAGCAGGACCCTCAGCTGACGTTGCCGGTGCATCGCGCCTTGCGAGAAGCGATGTTACGGCGGTGGGAAGCGAAGTTGGAGGTGGGGTCGGTCAGTTAAGATTCGCGGGTCCTGTCGTCGGCCTTCCACCCGTCCTCGCACTCCGCCCGGTGTAGGGACCCCGCTGCGGGCGGCTGGCAGGTCGACGCCACCCGCTCAAGAGAACAGTCTGACCTTGAAAAAAAAGGGGGGGGGAGGTGGAGATCCGCTCTTTCAGCAATGAGACGCTAGTTCACGCATCCCTCTCCGAGGGGAGGAGAGAGGTCAGTTAAGAGGTAAAAGAACATGGGATTACTACAACGGTTAAAGCATGATTTGAAGGCGGGGATGGCGACTCTGCGGCTTGGCACGGCGCAGGTGGCGAACCGCGCGTTGGAAGAAACGGAACTCCTGCGAATCCGTCTTGAAATCCGCAAGCTTGACCAGCAGTTGGGTGAGCTCTATCGGGATGTCGGCGAGCGAGCGGTGAATCTGCGCGAGGGAGGCGAGCCGGTGGAGCGGGTCCTCTACGACGGGGAAATCGGCCGGCTCGTGAAAGAGATTCAAGAGCTCAAAGAGGCGCGAGGGAAGCTTGAGGCGGAGATCATCGAGGTTTGGAGCGAGGTATGAAGGACTCGTCGCGCAGGCTGCGCCTTGCCGGAGTGGATATCGGCACCCTCACCTGCCGCTTGCTGATCGCCGATCTGCAGCGTGACGAGAAACTGACAGAAGTGCGATCGGAGCGGCGAATCCTCTGGCTGGGAGAGGGAGTTGATCAGACCAAGCAGCTGAACCAGACGGCGATGGATCGGGTGATCCAATGTCTCAAAGAGTGGCATGGGCTGATCGAGGAGGCTCAGGTTGATAGGGTGACGGCTGTCGCCACGAGCGCCGTGCGGGATGCAGGGAACCGTGATGAGTTTCTCGATCGCGTGAAGCGCGAAGTTGGCTTTGAGGTCGAGCTGATCTCAGGCGAGGAAGAAGCGAGACGGACCTTGCTCGGTATTCGCTCCGGCTTGCCCGGTGGCGTGACCGACGTACTGGCCCTCGATATCGGCGGAGGCAGCACCGAGTTTATTCTAGACAGGCCGGGCCAGAAGCCGATCGTGCGCTCAATCGATATTGGCGTCGTGCGGCTCTGCGAGAGGCTGTTGCGCCATGACCCTCCGACTGCCGATGAAGTGCAACAGGCGCGAGCGTGGGTGACAAGAGAAACGAAGGCGGCAGTTGCCTGCATGGGTGGTTATCAAGCCGCCACCTTCGTCGGCACAGCGGGGACGATTACGAGCCTTGCGGCCATGGCCCAGAAACTTTCCACTTACGAGCCAGCCAGAGTCCATAACTATCGATTGCAGCTCAGCACGATCCAAGAACTCGAGCAGACGTTCTTGAACCGCAAGAAATCCGACCGAGCCGGCCTGCCAGGCCTTGAAAAAGGCCGGGAAGAAGTCATCGCAGCCGGAGCCATCATCATCAGGACGATCATGGAGACGCCGGGGCTGTCGGAGGTGCTGGTCAGCGACCTGGGCCTGCGCGAAGGAGTGCTCTTAGAGTTAGCAATCCGGACATGACCATTGAACAGCTTTTGACGGACCGGACGTGAGACCTCTTCGGTTGCAAGACTGGCTTTTTACCCCCGGGAATCTATTTGATGGATGTTGCTACGCTCGATGCCATCCCCCGTTCAGCCTTGCCTGCGCTGCTGAGGCGTATGCCCAAGGCCGAGCTGCACATCCACATCGAGGGCTCGCTGGAGCCGGAGATGATCTTCTGCCTGGCGAAACGCAACGGCCTGACGCTGGCCTACCCGAGCGTGGAGGCGCTGCGCCGCGCCTACTCATTCACCGGCCTGCAGAGTTTTCTCGACCTCTATTACGTGGGCGCCAGCGTGTTACTCACTGAGCAGGACTTTTTCGATCTCGCGTTCGCCTATCTTGAGCAGGCCGCGGTTGAA
>SXGR01540791.1_pt1 | contig 15355 bp, 14 predicted proteins | sample 3174711 | NCBI WGS metagenome assembly SXGR01 (sample SAMN11356860, study PRJNA531348) | freshwater metagenome | isolation source: freshwater sample F1-60 | place: China: Fuxian Lake, Yuxi | collected 2017-12-25
CAGCCGGTCTGACTTAAGGCAGCTAGCATCTCTGGCCAGACTTGAGCATGGCGCCTGACATACTCATCCATTTTCTCTTTGCGAACTTGTAATCTAAAACAAACACGCTCCATTAATTAATACCTAGCCTTCATAAAATCTAGGGATTTTTTGGCTAAATCATCGGAATCACTCCATAGATTTCGCCAAACACATAAAGTATTTGATAGCGAAGGATCTACTACCGCAGATGAGAAGGATTCAAAGGTGATTGGACCTTTGTAATTAATCTGCTTCAAAGCTGCAAAAAATGAATCAAAATCCACATTGCCACTGCCAAGATATCCGCGATGGCTCTCACCGATATGAACATAGCCCAGTCGATCACCAGCTGCGATCACAGATTTTTGCATGCCATCCTCTTCAATATTCATGTGATAGGTATCAAGGTGTAAAAAGGCATTTGGCCGATTTACCTCATCTAGAAAATCTAAACCTTCCATACCGGTATTCATAATATTTGATTCATACCGATTAACTACCTCTAGATCAATGTTTATGCCCTTATCAGCTGTGTAATCTGCCAGCCGTTGCATTGCTTTAACTGAGTTGGATCGATTCTCTTTTGTGGCAGCAGATGGATACTTAGCCAGAGCTGAGTAGATCACCCCACACAACTCAGTGCCACCTAGCTCATGTAATACATCTGCAACCTTTCTAAGTAGCTCATCGCCCTTAGCAACAATTGCTGGATCGGTACTAGTCACATCATTATGAGCTGATAGACCTAATGAGGCATGCGCTCTTAATCCAAACTCCTGTAATAAATCTTTAGTTAATTTAGTATCAAAATTCCATGGATCAAATATAGCCAGCTCAATGTAGTCATACCCATTCCGAGCCGCAGAGCTGATTGCAGCCCGGGCACTAGTTGGCGACCAATCCCCTACCCAAACTAGAGCATGACCACCAAATTCAATTTGCTTTGCTGCTGGCATTAACTGCTCCTTAAAGTAAATGATTTAATTCTTTTAAGATACGCCCATTCTTTCACTCTTTTTCAGGGGTGTCCAACATTTCTAAAAGTAATATCAGTATTTAAACAGCAAATAAAAAAATAGGGCGGCCTATTTCTAGGCCGCCCTATTTATTAAGACGAAATTAAACTTCTAAATTAGAAGTTGAATTGGTCTACGTTGGCAGCAGTGAACACAGTTGCTGGGCCTAGGATAACTTCGTTTCCTACTGCACCCTTTGTAACTGTACGAGTCTTTAGACCCTTATCACCTTTGCCGGACTTGATGGTAGCTCCGACCTTAACGCTTTGCTTGTTGTTCACGATTGAGTTAGCAATCTGAACTGAAACGTATCCGAAGTTTTCAACATCCCATAGAGATGCTTGAGCTCCAGAACCATCCTTGATGTAAGTCTTCATATCATTTGGAAGACCTAGACCAGTTACGAATACCTTGCCCTTTGAAGCTGAGCCAGAAACATACTTAGCTGCAGCAACGATACCTACTGAAGTAGGAGCAACGATTGCCTTGATGGTTGGATACTTCTGAATTAGACCTTGGGTCTCAGTTGTTGACTCTTCTGGCTTATCTAGACCATAAGCAGTTGCTACAACCTTAACATTTGGATACTTAGCAGCAAGCTCCTTCTTCATGAAATCAATCCATACGTTCTGGTTGGTTGCATCTGGAGTTGTTGAAAGGATCGCGATATCACCTGAACCACCAGCAAGATCAGAAGCAGACTTAGCAAGAGCTTGTCCGATACCCTCTGATGAAGCTTGGTTTACGAATACTGATCGACCAGCTTGTGCAACATCTGAATCGTAAGTAACAACTGTTACCTTCTTCTTCATTGCTGCCTTAAGTGCTGGAACTAGCGCATCCTTGTCATTAGCAGCAACGATTAATACGTTGTATCCGCCTTGTACAGCTGCGTTAATTTCTTTTACCTGTGCTGCTGCAGTAATTTCAGTTGGGCCCTTGTAAGCACAAGTTGCCTTCAACTCTTTACATGCACGCTCTACACCCTTGTGGGCAGCTTGGAAATATCCAATTGTTCCTAGTTTAGGAATGTGAGCGATTTTTAACTTGGTAGCAGCCTGTGCTGGTGCTGCAACAACAGCTGTTGCGGCAAGAGCGGCGATACCAATTGCTGAGAGTACTTTCTTCAAAGTAGTTCCTTCCGATTGGGATAACAAGACCTCTATTGGTCTTGCAAGTAGGCCTAGGAAAGTAGCTACGACTCCTAGGACTGCTGGGCAAACTTAGTTGCCAAGGTTGATTACCCGCAAGTCGGATTTATAACATTTAGGTTGCAGTACCGCAGATAGACGGGGTGATTTGAGCCTAGCCCATCACCAATCCGCCATTTACATTGATCGCTGCCCCAGTTACATAGGAGGCTTTCTCAGATGCTAAGAAGGCGATCATGCTAGCTATTTCTTCAGCTTTTCCTAAGCGAGCAAGTGGTGTTTGTTTTAACCACTCCGACATTCGCCCATTAGATCTTTGGGCAATCATATTTGTCTCAACTCTGCCTGGCAGTATCGCATTAACAGTTACCCCACTTGCCCCAAACTCTTTTGCCGCCGAATATGTTAAACCTAATAATCCAGCTTTAGCGGCGGCGTAATGGGCATGATTAGCCGAACCGGTTAATGCTACCTGCGAGGAAACATTAATAATTCTTCCCCACTTATTTAGAACCATCTGATCAGCTGTTGCTCTAATTAATTTAAAAGCAACTGATAGATTTAAATTTATAGCTTCATCCCATAATTCATCACTCATCTTGGTAATACTTTCATCGCTCATTAGCCCGGCATTATTAATTAAGATATCTATCGTCCCAAGCTTGCCTGTTACATTTTTAACTAAATCCTCAGCACTGCCCTTTTGGGTTAAATCTGCCTGAAAGATTTCAACTTTCGCCCCATTACTTTTTAATTGATCAGCTAATTTAATCGCAGCCTCTTTACTATTTGAGTAATGCAGGGCAACACTTAAATTATCAGCCGCCAGGGCAGAGACTGTGGCCGCACCAATACCAGTGGCCCCACCAGTTACTAATGCCACCTTCACTTTAAACCACCCTTTTTTATAAACTCAACCATAACTTCTGGATTTGCAACTCTACTTGGAATTTTACCTGCTTTAATTAATAATAGATCATCAACCACCATCTTCGAATGATGTTTAACCACTCCAGTTGTTGCCCCGGCTAAATGTGGACTTAGCACGACATTGGAAAGTTTTCGGAGCGGGGAATCACTTGGCAAAGGCTCGGTTGGGTAGACATCTAGCGCCGCACCTGCAATTTTGTTTTCAGTTAATACTTTATAAAGCGCCTCATAATCCACCAGGGCGGCCCGGGCGGTATTAATGAAGTAAGCACTTTTTTTCATTTGTGAAAAAGCTTTAGCTGAAAATACCCCAGTACTTTCTGGCGTAACTTTTGCTGCCATAACTACAAAATCACTTTCGCTAGCAAGTTTATCTAGCTCTACTAATTCAATATTAAGCTTGGCTAATTGATCTGCGTCGGCATATGGATCAAAGGCAATTAATTTCATCCCAAGTGCGCTAGCGCGCTTTGCGATCTCTTGACCAATAAAACCTGCACCTACTAAGCCAGCCGTTTTACCCATTAACTCCTCACCTTGAAATCTTTGAAATGGTGCATCTAGGTCCATGCTCCATTCAGAGGTAATCACTTTGCGATCACCTGCCTTATCACTATAGGAAACTGAGGTTAATTCATCGGTGTATCTAAGTAAGTGATGGGTAGTGGCAATACTTCTAGCAACTGAAAGCATTAAACCGATTGTGTACTCCGCCACAGCGACCGCATTTCTGCCTGGGGTAAATAAAACTGGAATATTCAACTTTGATGCAGCCACAATATCTGTACTCGCCGCTGGCTCATTTCGCAGACACGCCATAATCTTTAATCTAGAGCCACTTTTTAGAATCTCACTTGTGATATTTTCAAACTCAATAATTGCTATATCTATATCTTTAAATTTTGTAATCAATTGATCCTGATCTAACTTAACTCCGGTAACACCAAAGCCACCTTGCTCAACTTCAAAGCCATTTGCCGTTAATCGATCTATTTCAACCGGATCAAACCGAGCGGTTATAAATACCTTCATTTATTTGCCCATAAAGTTGGCTGAGGCAGCAGAGGCATCAAACTCACTCTTTAGACTTTCATATAGATTTCTAAATCTGGCATATCGCTCTTGATAGTAATCATGATTAGTTTTGTTTGGCAGGTAGCGATTTTCAATACTCACAGTTGAGTTTATTACATCTCTAATATCTGAAAAGCTACCAGAACCTAATCCGGCTAAATAAGCATCGCCAACCGCTGCTCCACTTGAGTCTTTCAAGATGGCAATTGGTAGTCCTAAAACATCAGCTTTGATTTGATTCCAAAGCGCACTCTTGCTGCCACCGCCAATACTTCTGATCTCATCGATTTTTATGCCAGATTGTTTTCCAATCTCAACATTATGAGCTAAAGCAAAGGCAGTTCCTTCTAAAACCGCCCTAAACATCATTTGTGGTGTGGTGGTTAAAGTTAAGCCAAAGAAAACCCCTCTGGCATTTGTATTCCAAATCGGACTTCGCTCACCCATCATGTACGGCAAGAAAATTACTCCCTCACAACCTGGTGCTACCTCAGTAGCCATTTGGGTTAGCTGACTCATTGAAGCTTGATCTTTTAAAATGTTTGTTACTAACCAAGAAACACTTGCTCCGGCAGCGACCATTGCACCAAGTCGAAGTTGTCGATTTGCTATCGCATGATCTATGGCCACAAAGGAGTCATTAAAATTATTACCATCAGTTGGCATAATTAATACGGTTGAAGTCCCGGTCATCTCCGCCACTACACCTGGATCAATTACCCCAGTTTCTACCGCGGCCGAACAGCCATCAACTGAGCCAAAGAAAACTGGTGTACCAACTGGAATTTTTGCCTCATTTTCTTGGATTACCTCACCTAATAAATCACTTGCTAGGCCAATTGGTGGAAACTTTGATTGATCAAGGCCAATAAAATCTAAAACCTCAGTTGCCCAATTTTTGCTATCGGCATTTCTAAGTTGCAAGAGTGAAGCATGGGCTGAATCCAAACTAAATTTGCCAGTTAATTTATAATTTAAGTAACCTGGGATTTGTAAGAAAAATTTACTCTTGGCATAGTTTTCTGGCTCATTTTGCTTAAGCCACATTATCTTGGCCGCTACATAATATGGATCAGCTCGATTACCAGTTAGTTGTGAAATATTTGGAAATTTACTTTCAAGTTGATCTGCCTGAGTTTGTGCCCTGCGATCCATCCAAATTAATGCGTTTCTGACCGGCTCTCCATATGCATCGACTGCTAATAAGGTTGGAGCTTGTGAGCTAATTGCCACGCCAATTATTTTTGCCCCTGGAATTTGCGAGGTGGCTTGCAAGACCGCCTGACAAAAACTTTTCCACCATTGCTTGGCATCTTGTTCAACCCAACCTGCCTGCAGATGAATTGTTGGGTATTCAGCTCTACCTTGCGCAACCAGTTCACCATTTTGGTTAACTAAAACCGCTTTAGTTGCCGTCGTGCCAACATCAACACCAAGCAGTAGTGCTTGCATAAAGTTAGCTCTTTAAAGCTTTGCGCTCTCTTCGGCTCTTATTTTTAGCAACAAGAACTGGTCCGGCTACTGAAATTAACAACAAAATACCGGTAACAATTGTTCGCCACTGAGCATTAATCTCTTGCAGAGTCAGCCAGGATTCAACTGAACCAGCTAGGAGTACCCCAGCGACTACTCCCCAGATAGTTCCAATACCACCAAAGATAGATACGCCACCTAGCAAGATAGCTGAAATTACAAGTAACTCAATACCCACACCATTATCTGCTTGCGCGGTGGAGAATCTGAATGTGTAAACCATGCCGGCCACTCCTGACATAAAGCCGGTGAATGTGAAAACAATCATTTTGTGGCGAACAACATTGATACCAGCAAACTTAGCTGCCTCTGGGCTTTGTCCAATGGCAAGAGTTCTTCTACCAAATGGTGTGCGGTGCAACAGTAGGCCAAAGATAATTCCAAAGATAATAATCATTGGCAGAGTCTTTGGCATAAATGTGGTGCCAAATGTGTCAAAACCAAAACTTGTCCAAAACTCTGGGAACTCATTTACTGTGTTCTCACCCAAAATTCCATTAGCAATTCCGCGGTATAACGCTAGGGTTCCGATGGTAACTGCAAGTGAACCAAGTCCAAGTTTGGTTACAAAAAAACCATTTAAAAATCCACATACTGTGCCAACAACTAGGCAAATAATTATTGCTAGCCAAATCGGAGCACCCTTGGCATAACTCCAACCAAGCATGGAACTACTCAGGGCTAAAATAGATGCAACTGAAAGATCAATCTCGCCCAAAATGATCATAAACAACATCGCAAAGGCAATGATCATGATCTCGCTGGTATTTGAGAAGATATATGAGAAATTAAGCGAGGTTAAAAATCCTTCAGTAGTAGTTGATGCCATCACAATTACGATCAGCAGCAGTCCAATAATTGCGGTATCCCAACTCTTACGTACCTGTACAGATTTAGGAAAAATAGACATAGTTAGATCCTCTCCCTAATTCTTTGTTGTAAGAGTCGTTTCTCACTTCTTACTGCTAGTACTCGATCAGCATAAATTGCAATGATAAGTAGTAAACCATTGATCGCAGCTTTCCAGAAAGCATCTACACCAAGAGCAGCTAAGCCACCTTGAATAGTTTGCACTAAAAGTGCGCCAATTACTGCGCCAACAACGGTGCCAGTACCACCAAATATTGATACGCCACCAATTACACAAGCAGCTACTACAGCTAGCTCTTGACCGTAAAAGGCGGTGGAATCAACTTGAGCAAATCGCATTAAATAAAAGACTGCAGCCAATCCAGCCATGGTTCCAGAGAATACAAATGCTAGGAAGGTACGGCGAAATACCTTTAGGCCAACTAAATCTGCAGCAGGTGGATTGCTACCAATCGCATAGGCATCTCGGCCTGATTTTGCATACTTCATGTAGTAAGCAATTAAGACCATAAAAATAATCACGAGTGAAAAAGTAAATGGCAGTAAACCAAAATATACTCTCTGACCTAGATCTTCAATTAGGCTAGGTGGCATCTCTTGAGCGTTGTAATCTACTGAATCTGAGATTACATAAACTAAGCCTCGAACGATATATAAAGTTCCCAGGGTTACCACCAGTGAAGGCAACCTTAAGCCTGCTACTAGTAATCCATTTAAGATGCCAACTAATGCACCAATAATTGGTCCAACGATAAAGCATTGCACCCAAGTAAAATCAGGATTTTTAGCACACATATCGGCAATTAACCAGGCGGTAAGGCCAACGGTGGAGGCAATAGATAGATCAATATGACGCATTACGACAACTGGTGTAATGCCAATTGCTAAGAGTGCTACAACAGATGTAGATGTCAGAAGATCTCTAGTGCCATCACCAGTTAAAAATCGTGGGTTGATTAAACCGGTCACTCCCACGGCAATTAACAAAATTATGCCAAGGCTGGCTTCACGACTTGAAAGCTTAAATTTATTTAGTAGATTCATAATTTAAGCACTCTTCTTTCCAGTGGTAGCAGCAGCAATAATTTTTTCTTGAGTTGCCTCTTTTCTAGAGTACTCAGCAACCTGACGACCCTCACGCATAACAATAATTCGATCTGCCATACCCAAAACTTCAGGTAACTCTGATGAGATCATCAAGACCGCCTTACCCTCACTTGCTGCCTGATTTACCAATCTATGAACCTCAGCTTTTGTAGCCACATCAATACCACGGGTTGGTTCATCCACAATTAATAGATCTGGATCGGTAGCAAGCCATTTGGCTAGTACCGTCTTCTGTTGATTACCACCTGATAATCGATCAACTGGATCTGCTTGGTTATTAAATTTAATACTTAACTTCTCGCGCCAGGTATTGGTTAACTCCCGCTCGCGCTTGAAATTAATTAAGCCGCTATCGGTCAATCTGGCAAAAGATTCCATGGAAATATTTCGATTAACCCCAGCAATCATAAATAATCCCTGTTGGCGACGATCCTCTGGCACCAAGGCGATCTTTCGCGCCATTGCTTCAACTGGTGAGCCGGCTGGAAGTGGTTCGCCATTAATTTTTACTGAACCAGACTCATACTTATCAACACCAAAGATTGCTCGGGCCACCTCAGATCGGCCAGCACCTACTAAGCCCGCTAAGGCGACAATCTCTCCCTTTTTCACATTAAATGAGATATTTCTAAAGTAAGCCGGATTAGTTAGATCATTTACCTCTAGCACAACTGAACCAATCTTGTTTTCAGTCTTTGGGAATAATTCAGTTAACTCTCGACCAACCATATCCTTAATAACTTTTTGCAAATTTGTATCTCCTACGCTGGCTTCAGACACTGTTGCACCATCTCGCATCACTGTTATGTAGTCTGAAATTGTAAATACCTCATCTAGGCGGTGGCTGACAAAGATAACTGCCTTATTTGAAGCTTTCAGAGATTTCATTACGGTCATCAATCGATCTACCTCAGAGGCAGAGAGAGCTGCAGTTGGCTCATCCATCAAAATAATATTTGCATTCATCGAAAGCGCCTTAGCAATCTCAACCACCTGTTGATCAGCGATCGAAAGACCGCGTGCTTGTCGCTTTGGATCTAACTCAACACCTAGCTCTTTAAATAATCTTGCAGTTTCAGATTGAGCAAACTTCCAATCAATAATCTTTCCCTTTTTAGGTTGGCGACCAATAAATACATTTTCTGCCAGTGATAAATCTAAGAACAAAGATGGCTCCTGATAAATAACGGCAATTCCTTGTTCAATTGAGGCTTGTGGTGAGCCAGTAATAAAATCTTTACCGCCTAATTTAATTGTGCCGCCATCATTAAAATGTACACCAGCTAGAATCTTTAACATGGTGGACTTTCCAGCGCCATTCTCACCAAGGAGTGCGTGAATCTCACCTGCTCTAATCTTTAGGTCAGTTCCTCGAAGGGCAACTGCGCCACCGAATCTCTTCTGCACCTTATTCATCTCTAGAAGAAGATCACCCTTTTTAACCACTACTACTCCGTTCTAGTCTGTGTTCAAACAATACAGATGGTAAAAATCTCTCGCTGACCCTACCGCCAACGGCTCGACTTTCCTAGATATGGGAGATCATTCTCAGCATCGATTAGTAACAAAAAAGTAACCCCAGCCCGCTGCCATCTTAGAATCTGGACAGATTTTAGATTCAATACTATTTATATGTTTCTAATAGATAAGTAGACGATAGGTGCTCGAGTGCGGAAGAGTGTGAGGCTATGAAGCGCTATCTGGCCCTGGACATGGGTGCTGAATCTGGCAGATTGATGTCGGTAAGTATTGATGATCAAATCTTCACCCAAGAGATCCATAGATTTTTAACCCCAGTTAAAACCGATTCTAGAAATAGAAGGTGCTGGGATTTTCCAAAGATAATTGATGAGGTAGTGATCGCATTAAGTAAGGCAAGTAAAAGCGGGCCATATGAGGCGCTAGCGGTTGATACTTGGGGATTAGATTTTGGATTGGTCGATGCGAGTGGTGAAATAATTGAATTACCAGTTAGCCATCGTGATCATAGAACTGATGGCATGTTAGCTGAAGCAGAAAAGTTAGTTGGAAAAAGGCGATTGCACTTTGAAAGTGGTTGTCAATTACTAGAGGTGAACTCAATTTATCAATTGCTGGCCATTGCCCAACAAACACCAGATGAGTTTGAAAAAGCTAAGCATTTATTATTTATGCCAGATCTTGTTTTATATGCTTTAACTGGTGTGGTTGGTACTGAGTACACCATTGCATCTACCTCAGGTTTATATGATGTAGTAAATGATAAGTGGGCCGAAAATTTAGCTAAGGATTTAGGAATTCCACTTAATATTTTTACCAGGGTTGAAGATCCAGGAACTATTAGAGTTGAGTTAAAAAAAGAGATCCAAGATAAAACTGGCATTGGTCCAATTAAATGTATTGCTACAGCAAGTCATGACACCGCATCTGCGGTATTTGCCACACCACTGCTTTCACCAGGTAGTGCCTATATCTCAAGTGGCACTTGGTCATTACTTGGCGTTGAGTTATCAAAGCCAGTGGTAAATGAGATAACTATGAATGAGCGCCTTACCAATGAGGGTGGTTATGATCGAAGTATTCGCCTACTTAGAAACATTATGGGTCTTTGGTTAATTCAAGAGGTAAGGCGAGATCTAAAGGAGAGTGGAGTTGAATTAAGTTATGCCCAATTAGTTGAACAAGCAAAACAGGTAGCAGATCCATTTGCCACTCTTATCTTTGTCGATGCATCTTTATTTATCCACGCCGGTGGCATGATTGAGCGCATTCAAAGATTTGCAAAAAATACCAATCAAAAAATTCCAACTACCCCAGGTGAGATTGCTCAAACTGTGTTTGCATCCTTAGCCTTGCAATATGCCAAGACCTGCGACAGCTTGGCCATACTTAGTAATCTACCAATGCCAGCAATTCATATTGTTGGTGGCGGATCCCAAAATGAACACCTATGCCAATTAACCGCAGATCTATCAGGCCGGCAAGTAATTGCCGGTCCAGTGGAGGCAACCGCGCTGGGAAATGCCATGGTCTCTGCGATTGCCCTAGGTATGCAGCCGCACTTAACAGATAAGATTTCTGCTCGAAAGATGATTGAAAACAGTAATTTAGGTTTAAAAAAATTTCTACCCAGCGCGGGGATAAATCCAAATACAATTGCTCAAGTTCGCACTCGATATGAAAAATTAACTCAGGAGGATATGCGGTGAGTGAATTAATCTCGCAGTTAACTAATTTAGCTAAAGTCACCGGCTCGCCTGAGGCGGATTTAACAATTGTGGCGGAAGGCAACATCGCCGTAGTTGAGCCAGGTACAAATCGCTTTTTAGTTAAGGCAAGTGGTGTGGTTATGGGGCAGGCCACCGATGAGGATTGGGTTTATTTAGATTTAGCAAAGTGTTCCCAGCTACTAGTAGATGCCAGTAAAGGTGGAGTGACAAAAAAACTAGATCAAGCATTTGATCAAATTCTTAAATCATCTACTACCCCAGATGGCAAGATTCGCAAAGCAAGTATTGAAACTATGGTGCATGTAGTGGCATTTGCATTAATGGATGCCACCTGGTCACTTCACACTCACCCCACCCCAGTTGTCGCCTTAGCTGCTAGTAAGGATGCGGCTAAACATTACAGCGGCACAGTTTTTCCAGATGAGGCAGTTGTCTGTGGACCAGTGCCACTATTTCTGCCCTATGAATCCCCTGGTTTAGCCCTTGGAGTTGGGGTTTATCAAGGTGTACTTAAGTATCAGAAAAAATATTCAAGATCTCCTGGCCAAATTATTTTAGGAAACCATGGGCTTTGCACCTTTGGCTCAATTAGTAATGAAGCCCTCTCCACTACCCAGATTGCAGTTAAGGCGGCCAAGGTAAGAGTTGGCGCATTATCTAGTGGTGGAATTAACTTTATCTCTAAAAAAGATGCAGAAGCGATCGCCTTTCGACCAGATGAGTTGTTGCGACGCAAGATGCTCGCTGAGCAAAAAAAGAAATAACTAAAGAGATAATGCAACCACTTGCAGTTACCTTTGATATTGGTGGGGTGATCTACTCAGATGATGTCTTTAAGCGAGCTGTATTTACGGCCTTAAATAAATTATCAACTGGGGTTGAGCAAGCCACTTTTGATCAGGTTTATCAGGAGCACTTAAAATCCCAATCTGGCTCACTGCGTAGCAAATTATGTCAGCACTTCTTAGGCTCACTTGAAAAACGAGATGAGTTAATGAGGATTGCTACCCAAAATTGGTTATTTACTCCCGATGATCTCTATCAAGATAGTAAAGCTGCTATTGCTGCGTTAAAGAGTGCGGGAGTAAAAATAGGTATCGTGGCAAACCAACCAGCCTCGGTGGTGGAGTCATTAAAGGCAGATCAAATTTATGATCTAATTGATTTTCTAGGCGTCTCAGCAATTGTCGGTATTGAAAAACCAAATCCAGCGATCTTTGAGCTGGCCATTAGTAAGTTAGCCACCCCGGCTAATCAAATTATCCATATTGGCAATCGCATCGATACCGATGTCTTGCCGGCAAAAAAATTGGGCATGAAAACTGTTTGGGTAAGACGTGGTGAGGCAAATCCAGATCCAACTGCCGCCGATTTAGCGCAAGCAGATATCACAGTTGATAATTTAACCAACCTTACGCAGCTAATAAGTAAGTTATGAATAGAGATCTTTATATCGGCATCGATATTGCCACTGAAAATGTTCGAGCGGTAGCCATTGATAAGAGTGGAGCAGCCCACGCCCAAGCTAGCGCACCACTTGCTAAGGTGATAGCAGGAGATGATAAAAGATTAACTCAAGATGTGCGCAGCTGGATAGGAGCTGTAAGTAAGGTTCTAAGTGAGATTGGCAAGATACTTACCGAAAAACAATTAACTGCACTCTCCCTTTGTATCTCAGCTACCAGTGGCACCTTTGTGATCACCAATGAACGGGGTGAGCCAATTGCAGATGCAGCGATGTATAACGATGGCAGGGCTACTTCTGTATTAGCTCGGGCTGAGAAAATAATTGCGCAAGCAAATCAGCCTGGACCTTTCTTATTAGCAAACACCCCAGAGTTTGTCATCTCTTATTTAAGCTCTACCCCACTTGCCCAAATTGCCACCGATAGCAGCCATAGTTTAAAGATTGGGGTGGATCTAGAAAATATCTCCTACTCTCCAACTGCGCTAAGTACAGCGGAGGCATTAAATATCAAGCTGCCGAAATTAGAGCTACCTGGAAGTAAATTAGCTACTTTAAGTAAAGAGATTGCAGATCAATTAGGGCTAGATCAAATTCCAATTTATGCTGGTATGACCGATGGTTGCACTGCACAAATCTCTGCCGCTGGGGCTAATGGTTCAGTTACCTCACTTGGCACCACCATGGTGATTAAAACGGTAAGTTTTAAAAATATTAGCGGCCCCGCCTTTTACTCTCACCTACTTCCGAAAAATAGATATCTAGCCGGTGGTGCTAGCAATATTGGTGGCATAAGTTATAAAGAGTTTGCTAGCGATATTGATAATTGGAATCAAAAAGCTACCGATTTTGGGGTAGCAAATATGGTCTGCTATCCACTGCCAGCTGTTGGTGAGCGGTTTCCATTTTTATCTACCCAGATGCCAAAGCTAGAAAGTAATCTGGCCAGCGGTGAGGTGGAGAGGTATCGCGCTATTTTGGAGGCGATCGCATTTACCGAAAAGTATGCTTATGATTTATTGGAAAAAGCTGGCGCAAGCATCTCTTCTCAAATCTTTACCGTCGGTGGTGGTGGTAAATCAAATCTACTTAGCCAAATCAGAGCAACGGTTATGAATAAGCAGGTAGTGATTATGGCTAAAAGTGGCAGTAATATTGGTGCTGCCATGCTCGCCTATGCCAGCCATAACGCCCAAGATAATGATTTAGCCAAATCCTTATCTGAGATAAATATTGCCCAAACCAATATCTTCACCCCGCAAGATGATCAGCGGGCAGAGCTTGCGCGAAATTATCAAAGCTTCCTTGAGTTAACTGCAAAGTACAAAGGGTAGTAACCTTCTGACACTATGCGCCAGGTTTTAATCTTAAATCCAGCAGATAACATTGCAATCTGCCTAACCGATATGCAAGCAGGCCAAGAGTTAGCTCAAGATAATTTAAAGTTAACCTTCAAACAAATGATTCCCAGAGGCCATAAGGTGGCAACTGGCGATATTAAAAAAGGTGATGGGATTATTAAGTATGGCGAGCGCATGGGACATGCCACAAAGGATATTACTCGCGGTGAACATGTTCATACCCACAATGTCTTAGGCGATCGCCTATCTACTGAGAGTGCATAAGGTGAGAGTGCATAAGGTGAGAGTGCATAACGTGAGATTAGATAAAAGATGAGTATTACTGGTTTTGCCCACAAAGGTCGTGGGGTGGGAGTGCGCGATCACCAATTAATTTTGCCATCGGTAGTTTGCTCAACTCATGTCAGCCGTAAGATTGCAAATGCGGTGGGGGCAATTACCTTTGCCCACCAAAATGGTTGTGGAATTATTGGTATTGATGTGCCTGGGGTAGATAACTTTTTTATTGAGTTAGCTAATCATCCAAATGTGCAATCGGTCTTGGTGGTATCCCTAGGCTGTGAAACTATTCAAGGACCAGAGCTGCTACCTAAGATAAATCAGGAGTTATCTCGGCTACTAGTTATCCAAGAGTCTGGGGGCGCTACCGGCACCTTTGAATCTGGGGTTAAAGATGCCAAGTGGTTAAGAGAAAATTACATAAGTCAGCGGATTGAGGTTGAAAAATTAGTAGTTGGGTTAGATATAGCCCGTAGTGTTTCAAATACTGCAGATATCAAAGCAGCCCTAACCACAGCTGGCTTTGAGGTAGTAATTCAAGAAACAGCAGCCGCTAGTGAGCACAATATGGCAAAGTTGATGGGGCAAAAGGTGCACATAATTCTCTCCTATCCAGATGAGAATCAACCACCCTCTGGCTTTCCCTTAATACCAGTAATAAATATTGCATCCTCATCTGCCTTACACCAGGCATTAATCTCTGAGTTTGATCTATCAAATACTGCAAGTAATCAAGAGTTAATTGAATTAATCAATAAGGTAGCAAATGGTGAAAAGAGTAAGGCAGAGATATCAGGTATTGGTGAGATTGTTGCCCCCAGAGCGGTCAGGAGTGTGTAGATGAGCCTTACTGGATATAAACGCGAGGATGGCAGATGGGGTTTTAGAAACCATGTCTTGATTATGCCGCTACATCAAATGTTATCAGCTGCGGCTAGAGATGTTGAGGAGTCAGCAACTGGTGCGGTAGCGGTAAGTCATGATTGGTCGCAGGTAATTGAGAAAGATCATGAGCGCATCATTCACTCACTAGCAGGAAATGCCACAAATCCAAATCTTTACGCCACTATCTTTTTATCCCTGGGCACACCAATTGAGGATGAGGTAATAAATCGGGCTAAAAGTTATGGTAAAACTAAGTTAGTAAACTTAACGCTAAGTAATGCTAAATCAATTGATAATTTAACGTCGCAGGCAATTGCTGAGGCAATAAAATTAGTTGAGCAGGCAAAGGCGCAGGTTAGAGTGGCAGCGCCAATCTCTGCCATCTGTTTAGGTCTTGAGTGTGGTGGCTCAGATGCCTACTCTGGCATTACCGCAAACCCAGCCTTAGGGGTGG
>SXGR01017535.1_pt1 | contig 15350 bp, 10 predicted proteins | sample 3174711 | NCBI WGS metagenome assembly SXGR01 (sample SAMN11356860, study PRJNA531348) | freshwater metagenome | isolation source: freshwater sample F1-60 | place: China: Fuxian Lake, Yuxi | collected 2017-12-25
ATTGGTACACTTACTGCCATGGGTGCCAGCAATGGTTTTATTAGACAAGTGTTTATTTATCAAGCAAGCATTATATGCTGGTCAGGTATTATATTAGGAAGCATTTTGGGACTAGGGCTATCCTTATTACAACAATATTTTGGTTGGATACAATTAGATGAAACTGCCTACTTCATTAAAACATTACCCATAAAAATAGTCCCTACACAAATTGTAGTAATATTATTGGGAACCGCAGTGATAAGTTATGTCTCATTTTTACTTCCCACACTTTGGATTAAAAGAATTTCTCCAGCGGCTGCAATACGATTTGATTAAACCCGCCAACTAGACAATAAAATTCCAGTAGCCACTGCGGCATTCAATGATTCAGCTGCACCAAAACTTGTAATAGTCACCGGATGTGTTATAAAGGGTTTCAAATTTGTTCGTATCCCTTTTGATTCATTTCCAATCACTAAAAAACAAGGGGCCTGCATTTTTGTTCTTGCAAGCGGCGCTCCCGATAAAACAGCTCCATAAACAGGCAATTTAGTATTAGTTAAAACAGTTTCTATATTGCAATGCGTCACATTGACTCTTAAAAAACTACCCATCGTACTTTGTATGACTTTCGGGTTGTATAAACCTGCATTATCCTCCGACACCATCATTTGCTTTACGCCAAACCAATCTGCAGTTCTAATAATTGCACCAAAATTTCCAGGATCTTGAATACCATCTAAAACTAGGGTGAATTCATTGTCAAATTGAAGTGGCACATTGACAACTTTTTTCTTTACCAATGCAAGTACTTGATTGGCGGTTTTGAATTGACTGATACGTGCTAATATAATTTCATTCACCTGCTCCGTAGGCACGCCTATTGGCTCCTGTGCATTTAGCCACTCGGCACTCGCATATATTTTTTCAATGGTCCAATCACTTTCCAATAACTCCTTCACTAATTTTGGTCCTTCGACAATAAATACAGATTCTTGGTCCCAATGTTTTTTATGGGCAAAAGATTGGATATATTTGAGCTCATTATTATTCATCTGTATTATGTTGTTTCTGAGGCTTAAAAATATCAGTTTCTTTTCAAGATTTTATCTTGTTGCCCTTTTATTTTTATTTACGGCCTGCGCAGATGTAAAAAATGCACTTGTACACGACTATCCAAAGCAGGTTCCCTTTGTATTTGAGAATAAGATAATCGTCAAAGGGGCTGATAACAAGGCAATACAACAGCAATTAGTGAATGAATTAGGTAATTATTGGGATGATAGCTTAAAAGTAAAAAAGATTAGGCAATTTGGTGTTTTCAATACCGTGTTACAACCCATCAATTTTCAACCGGAACGACTTCCAAGGACCATTCAATACATGCACGCCTATTTGGCAAGTAAAGGATACAACCAAACTGAATTTACCCCCATCATAAAAACAGACACTATTAACAACGAATGGAGAACTCGAATCACGATGCTAGTGCAATTAAATAAAAAAACATTACTTGATACTATTAGCTACCAACTCTCAGATAAAAAGTTACAACAAATTGCAATCAATCATTTAAGCCAATCCTATTTAAAAAAAGGACAACCATTTTCAAATGAAAATATTAACAATGAATTAGACCGATTGGTAACCCTATTCAGATCGCAAGGTTATTTTAATTTTACCAAAGAAAAGATTTTTGCCGAAATTGATACGATTGATCAAAGCTTGATGCAATTAAACCTTGATCCACTTGCGCAAATAAACCAAGTGACTAACGCAGCTTTGATGAAGGATAAAAATCCCAGCTGGAAAGTAAGTATTCAACTGCGAAACACCAGTCCTTCCAATGTTAAACAATACCATGTTGGCAGACAATTATTTTATAGTGATTTAAAATTAACTGACAACCCAGACAGCATTTTAACAACGCCTCCTCCTTTTTCTGAATATAAAAACGGTATCGTTCATTCCTATAGAAAGCGAAATTATAAATCAAACATATTTGAGCAACAAAGCTTTATTAAAAAAGGAGACTTATTTAACGAGAATTTGTATTTCCAAACACTCAATAACTTTAGCGGCTTAGGCGCCTGGCAACAAATTGATGGAAGAACTACAATTAAACAGGATAGCGTATACCTGCATTATTTTTTATTGCCTGCCTTGCGACGTAGCTATAGCTTTGATGTAGAAGGAAGTAGAAATACATCACAGCTCACCTCGGGTAATTTATTAGGGCTCTCCACTAACTTTACCTACCGTGATAAAAATGTAGCAAAAAAATCAATCCCCTCCATTACCAATTTAAGATTGGGCATTGAATTGAATGTAGGGAATAGCAATAATAATTTAACGCAAACCTTACTTTGGAATGTTGGGCATACCTATAGCTTCCCCTCATTAATATTACCATTTACGCCACAGAAAAATAGAAACTCAAAAAATACCAGAACCAACTTTTCTTTAAACAGTGCTTTTATTGATCGACTAAATTATTACCAATTAAAATCATTCACCACCAATTGGGGCTATGAATGGAAAAAGAATAAATTAGCCGCTACTGATACTTGGATTTACAAACCTTTAAATATTGAGTTTTATCAAATTAATAAGTTTTCAAAATTAGATAGTTTATTAATTCTAAACCCATTTTTAAGATCTTCTTTCAACGAAGGAAATGTGATTAGCCAAACTTTAAATTATATCTATCAAGGCAGCACTATTAAAAATCCCCGTCAAAATACTTATTTCAGAATTGGGATTGAAGAAGCCGGAGGTTTATTAGGGTTGACCAGTTTAAAATCAAATATTTACCGCTATTTAAAATTGGAGGCAGAACTAAGAAAGATATATAAATACGATTACACCGAACTTGCATGGAGAATCATGGGTGGTTGGGGCAATAATTACAGCAATAATAATACACTGAGCGGACAACTCCCCTTCTTTAAACAATTCACTGCAGGTGGTCCTTACAGTATGCGTGCCTGGGGGCTTCGCCAATTGGGATTAGGTAGTTCCAACTTTTACGATACCAGTGCTAAAAGTCAAAGTTTTGATCGTTTTGGCGACTTACAATTGGAAGCCAACTTAGAATATCGATTCCCCTTATTTCAATTAGGTTCCTACAAAATAGGCTCAGCGGTATTTACGGATATCGGAAATATTTGGAATGCCAGAGATACCAAGGAAGATCCTTTGGCTGGTTTCAAATTGAGCAGATTATATCAGGACTTAGCGATTGCGGTGGGAACTGGTCTGCGACTTGATTTTAATTATTTTATTATCAGGATTGACTACGCCTTAAAAATTAAAGACCCTACAAGATCCACCAATCAAGGTTGGATGGATATCACTAATATTAAATGGACGGAAGTAAAACAGAATGGAACAAGTGTAAATAACTATGCTTGGCAATTTGGTATTGGCTTACCTTTCTAAAATCACACTTTTTTATTTAGGCATTTGCTGCAGCATCCATCTCCACTTGACGCGCAAGCAAATCATCTATTTCTTTTTTTAAATCCTCCCATTGTATGGCATCTTCTATTTTAAAATCCCCGATTTTTGTTCTTCTTAATGCACTCATATAAGCGCCAACGCCTAATGCTTCCCCAAAATCTTTTACTAAGCTTCGGATATAAGTACCCGTTGAACAAACTACTTTAAAATCAATATTGGGTAAATGGATTTTGGTAATTTCAAAACTAATAATATATACTTTTCGCGGATCTACTTTTACTTCAATTCCTTTTCGCGCAGACTCATATAATCGCATGCCCTCTTTTTTGATGGCAGAATGCTGCGGTGGCATTTGTAAAATTTCGCCCATAAACGGAACTGTCGCATTGACTATTTCAAGCTCTGTCAAATGCGTAATGGTTTTAAAATTTTCAGGAGCCGTTTCTAAATCAAAGGAAGCAGTGGTAGCGCCTAAAACCATAGTGCCCGTATACTCCTTTGGCAAACCCTGGTATTCATTTATTTGTTTCGTAAACTTTCCAGTACAAATTATTAATAAGCCTGTGGCTAATGGATCTAAAGTACCCGCATGCCCCACTTTTTTTACTCTAATGAGATAACGAATTTTGTTGACGATATCAAATGAAGTCCATTGTAGTGGCTTATCAATGAGCAACAACTTTCCATCAAGAAATGGCATTAAAACTTCGGGGATGGCTTTTTGTCGCATGGAATATTCTTAGCTCTTAGTAAGCGCGCGCAAATAAAACGCGTTGCTTGGAAGGATTGCCAGTGAGAATACACTTTCCGTCCTCTAATGGATTATCTAATGGTATACAACGAATGGTTGCTTTGGTTTGATCTTTAATTTTTTCTTCGGTTGCAGCAGTCCCATCCCAATGTGCTAAAACAAAACCAGTTTTGTTATCTAATACATTTATAAATTCATCCCAGGTATCCACTGATGTAATATGATCGTCACGATATTGTGTTGCACGTTGCAATAAATTGGATTGTATCTCTAATAATAATGCGGCAACTGTTTCTGTTAATCTATCCAATGAGATGGCTGTTTTTTCCTTGGTATCGCGACGCGCTAATTCAACTTGGTTATTTTCCAAATCCCTCGGGCCTACCGCAATACGAATTGGCACTCCTTTTAATTCATACTCCGCAAATTTCCAACCTGGTCGATTATTATCTGAATTATCATATTTAACCCTGATACCCGCTGCTTTAAATGAGGATACAAAAACTGCCATCTTTTCATCTATCATTGCTTTTTGTTCGTCTCCTTTAAAGATGGGAATAATGACCACTTGCACTGGTGCAATTCTTGGCGGTAAAACCAAACCTTCATCATCACTATGGGTCATCACTAATCCACCAATGAGTCGGGTACTTACACCCCAACTTGTTGCCCAAACATATTCTTGCGTATTATTTTTATCACTAAATTTTACATCAAATGCTTTTGCAAAATTTTGACCTAAAAAATGAGAGGTACCTGCTTGCAAAGCTTTACCATCCTGCATCAATGCTTCAATGCAATAAGTATCTTCGGCACCAGCAAATCTTTCACTTTCCGTTTTTACACCTTTGATCACTGGCATGGCCATCCAATTTTCTGCAAAGTCCGCATACACATCTAACATTTTAACCGTTTCTGCAATCGCTTCGTCTTTGGTTGCATGTGCCGTATGTCCTTCCTGCCATAAAAATTCAGCAGTTCTTAAAAACAATCTAGTACGCATTTCCCATCTTACTACATTCGCCCATTGGTTGACCAAAATTGGCAAATCTCTGTAGGATTGAATCCAGGTTTTATAGGTATTCCAAATGATCGCTTCACTGGTTGGACGTACAATTAATTCTTCTTCTAATTTTGCATCCGGATCCACCATTAATTTTCCTTTATTATTCGGATCCGTCTTTAAACGATAATGGGTAACAATGGCACACTCTTTAGCAAAACCTTCCGCATTTTTTTCCTCCGCCTCAAACAATGATTTTGGGACAAATAAAGGGAAATAGGCATTTTCATGACCTGTATCTTTAAACATTTTATCTAAAGCTGCTTGCATGTTTTCCCACAGTGCGTATCCATAGGGCTTAATGACCATACAGCCTCTCACGGCGCTATAATCCGCCAACGACCCCTTTAAAACTAAGTCGTTATACCATTGTGAATAATCCTGTGCCCTTGTGGTTAATTCCTTTGCCATTTCTTAAAAAAATATTAACATTTTAAATAAAAACAAATGATGTACGAAAAACGCTCTATATTTCAAACTTCACTACCTTTATACTAGCAAATGTATGCTAAATCAAGGGCATATAAAAACCTAAAAAGTATCAAAATGAACATAATAAATACTACCCCAAATTTCATACTAAACGCCATTGGCATAGTAGCGATTAGTTTTTTTGTAACAAGTTGCACTAGTTTGCAACAAACAACCACTGTTGCAACAGATGATTTATATTATACGCCAAGCAAACCATCAGAACAAGTGGTAGCGCAAGCTGAGGAGGAAACTTATCAAGATTATCAAAATTATCAGGACGATCGATATTTAAGAATGAAAGTGGCGAATAGAAATCGTTGGTCTAGTATTGACGATTTTGGCTATTGGAATAATCCAAGTTTTAGCATGGGTTTTGGAATGGGTTATGGTGGATTTGGCGGATTTGGTTTTGGTGGCGGATGGGATCCATTTTGGAACAATCGTTTTGGATGGGCTGGCTATTATGGCGGATTTGGAGGCTTTGGTGGTTTTGGATTTGATCCGTTTTGGGGTGGTGGATTCGGAGGCTTTGGATATGATCCATTCTGGGGTGGCGGATTTGGAGGCTTTGGATATGATCCATTCTGGGGTGGCGGATTTGGAGGCTTCGGTGGATGGGGCGGAGGTTTTGGTGGATGGGGCGGAGGTTTTGGATATGGGAGATTTGGTTTCGGTGGCTGGAACCCCTACTATGCTAGTATGTGGAATCCTTATGGAAATTACTATGGTGGCATCTACGGAGGCATCTATGGTGGTATACCAGTAAATGTAAATAATTACGATAAACGAGTACCAGTGCAACCTAATCGCACCAACTTAAATCCATACATGAAGAATATTGGACAATTTAGAAGAGTGGGCGATGCTAGAGAAAATGGTAATTTTGCAAATTCCAATAGCAATGGCAATGTAGGTGCTAGATCAAATACACCAGCAGCCTTTAGAAGTATCAATAGCAATTCAATTTCCAGTAATAACGTGGGCACTGGATTTTCAAGATCAAATAGCAATAGCAATTCCACACAACCTAGTGTAAGTAGCTTTGGTAGTTTAGTCAAAAGAGTGATGACTACTACATCTAGTGCAAGAGCAGCAAGTTTTAATAATTCATCAAAAAATTATTCAGCACCTAATAATGCTAACAACTCTTATAACACACCCAACAGAAGCTCCTCTAGCCCTAGCTATACAGCACCTGCTTCTTCAGGAAGTAGTTCAAGTGGTAGCAGTTCTGGTGGTGGCGGATTTATTGGCGGCGGCAGAACAAGAGGCGGCGGCGGCAATTAATCACGCAAAAAAAATAAATGCTGGTTTGAATGATATCCATATTATTTAAACTCGTTTACAAAAAAGTAACAAACTATTATGAAAAAAATATTACTGTTTAGTTTAGTAGGATTTAGCTTAAATGCGTTTGCACAAGATCCAGATGATGTATTAAAGTATTCTTGGTTTGCCCCTCATGGAACCCCAAGAAGTAATGCATTGGGCGGTGCCATGGGTTCCTTAGGCGGGGATATGTCATCGTCACATATCAATCCAGCTGGTTTGGGATTTTATAAATCAAGTGAGTTTTTGTTGACTTCAAAATTTTCTAATAAAACAAACAGCGTTGATTATTTTAAAACGAATACATCTGTATCTTCTAACAAAATAAATCTAAGTAACTTAGGTATTGTTTTAGCTGATGGTCGTAAAAAAAATAATTGGAGCAGTACTGCCTTTTCAATTTCTTACACACAAATTGCAGACTATAATAACCATTATGGGCTTTCAGGTAGAAACCCCTATTCCAGTTTTACTGAAAAATTTGCTGATCAATTATATGACACTGAGTCAAGCTTGACCGCTGCACAACAAAATTTTATTTACGGAAGCTCCCTTGCGATTCAATCCAATTTAGTCACCCCAATTTTTGATAAGAATGGTGATATTACAGATTATAGAACCACTATACCCATAGGCAACTTGAATCAAAAAAATGATGTGGTTACCAAAGGCGGGTATAATGAACTTGCGTTTGGTTGGGGTGGAAATATTGAAGATAAATTATATTTAGGGGCTAGTTTTACCTTGCCAATGATCAACTTTAGCAAAACCAATTATTTTGGCGAAACTGGTCATTTTGATTTTTACGAAGAAAGTTCTTCCAAAGGTTTTGGTTTGGGGGCTAAGTTTGGTTTGATATATAAAGCAGAACCTTTCTTACGTTTTGGATTTACTTATCACACACCGCAATTAATCAGCTTCAGGGATGCAATAAGCGCAGAAGTGTATACGAATTCCTTACCAAATGGATTAAGCTCTTATGATTTAATGAATAATTATAAAAATAATTTTTATCCAGCAAGTTATGATTACGCAATGACAACGCCTGCAAAAGCAATTGTTAGTACAAGCTACTTTTTTGCAAATCCAAGTAAGCCTACCCAACCATTGGGTTTTATTAGTGCAGATCTAGAATGGGTAACATATGCAGGTACCCGTTTTTATTCCAATGATAATAACCAAGAAGTAGTTAGCTATTATAATGACCTCAACTATATAATAAAAAATACCTATCAAAATAATATCAATATCAAAATTGGTTCAGAAGTAAAATTAAATGGTAATTGGATGGCTAGGGCGGGTACTGCTTTTTATGGTTCCCCCTACAAAGATGCAGGCTTTAAAGCTTCTCAGTTTGTTTTAAGCGGTGGTATTGGTTACAGAACAGAAAAACATTTTATTGATCTTACCATTATGAATACCATGGTGAAAGATGCCATTTTCCCTTATCGCTTAACTGAGAAAAGCAGCTACTACGCCGATTTTAAAGGCAATAATTTAATGTTAAACATAGGATATGGTATAAGATTCTAACCATTTATAATTTGTAAATTCAAACGGAAGTATTGGATTTTAAAAAATAATTTACCCCATAAAAAAAAGATCCGCCCCCGATTACTCGGGGCGGATCTTTTTTTTATGGCCTACCTAGTAAGCTTATGCTAGGAAGCGACTATTTTAAATCGCTTGTCTTTAAACCTTGATTCAATTTAATGTCCGTGTACTTTACATTGATTTTCATAGCACCCATATCAATGATCATTTCAGAAGCCAACTGAATACCATTAACTGTTTGATACGCATTGTAAAATTGTTGTTGTGTCACGGTTCCACGACCAGGTACTTCCTCTGATTTAGTAGTTTTAACTAATAAATAAGTGGTTGCATCATAAAAACGGTGTGATACTTTTTTAGAAGGTGTTGTTACTTCAACATCAATAGCATCCTTGCCATTTACTTTTTCTACACCAACCACTTTTAAGCCATACCCTTTCGTCAAATATAATTGCTCAGGAGCGATGCTTGCCGACTCATCCAATCCCTCTTTCACATCATCTGTGATGGGAGCTTCTTGGCCTTGTTGGCTTACCGAATATTTACCATCCACAACTGCTTGCTTCATTAATGCCATGTCACCCATTGACATAGTGGTAACGGAATTACCTGGGATTACAATTTTTTGAGACATATTTAGGGATTGCCCCATAATGTTTGCTGTACCATTTAATGCCACATCAGTTACTTTAGCTAAAGCTTCTGCAGATCCAATGGCAGCAATTGCCTTTGTCATTACCACTTGTGGTGTCAAGGATACATCTACTTTTATTTCTGTAGGTGGCGCAATTTCATTTCCTTCAATATCAAAATATTTTACTGGGCCATATTTCTCAAGACCTTTCGCTATTTGTTTTGCATTACCAACAATCACAATATGCATCTTCGATGTATTCAATAATGCTTTTGCAGCATCCTGCACTTTTTGCGCATCAATAGCTGCTAAATTGGTTAAATATTTTTGATAGTAATCCACAGGCAAATTATTTTGTGCAATTTTTAAAGCAAATCCAGCAATCGTTCCAGGATTTTCTAAGGAACGCGCAAAACCACCAGCAAGATAATTTTTCATTCTACTTAATTCTGCATCCCCCACTCTTTCATTTAGGATAATATTAATTTCACGCAACAGTTCTTGTACTGAGCTATCTGTTTTTTCATTTCGAACCGATGCGGAAGCTTCAAATATACCCACTTGACGACTCGGATTCAATGAGGAATAAGCACCATAAGTAAATGCATATTTTTCACGTAAGTTGGCAAACAAACGTCCAGAAAAACCACCCCCTAATATATTATTCATCACTGATCCAGCAATCACATTGGATGATCCAGGAAGTAAATCAACTGTGGTTGCAATTGTTACTACACTTTGAACACTTGCTGGTCGATCAATAACAGCAACATAGGTTTGATTAGGCAATGCAGGTTTTGCAAAATTTTGTTTCGTTGCAGTACCCTTCGCCCATGATCCAAAACTTTTTTCTGCCAATGATTTGGCCACTGCTGGCTCAATATCACCTACAAAAACCAAATAAGCCATATTGGGTTTCCAATAGGTACTCAAAAATGATTTGACATCATTAATCGTAATGCTGTTCACTGTTTTAGTGGTCATCATTTCTCCATAAGGATGTGATGCACCATACACTAGCTTTTTCACTACATTACCAGAAATTGCATCCGCATCATCTTTACTTGATTCTATTCCAGACAAGGTTTGCTTACGAATTTTTTCCAATTCATCACTAGCCAATGCTGGATGAAGAACTACCTCCGCCATTAAGGACATTAAGGAAGGAAAATTAGACTTAAGTGAGCTAACCGTTGCAGACTGACTTGAAGTAGACATACTCCCTCCTAAAAATTCCACTGCTTCGTCTAATTGGGCTTTTGATTTAGTGGTGGTACCTCTTTTTAATAACTGCCCTGCCATTTCAGCAACGCCCGCTTTATCGCCTTCTGCAAAACCATCATAATCAAATGCCAAAGAAGCAGTCACTCTTGGCAATTTTGTATTTTTAACAACAAATACTTGTAACCCATTCGCTAAAGTGAATTTAACGGGGCTACCAATTTGTATTAATGGTGCTTTTCCTGGCGCAGGTGCTTTTGAACGATCTATTGTTTGTGCCATTGAAAATATGGGCAACATGAATAAAGCGATATATATCTGTTTTTTCATAAAATTATTTTTTGTGTTGTGCAATTCAATTGCGCAATTACTTTGTAGTAGGTTTTGCTTTAGGTACATAATAAAGAACAACACGATTGTCCTTGTTTAAATATTTTTTAGCCACATTTAATACATCCTGTCTAGTTACTTTATTATATTTATCCAATTCAGTATTAATTAAATTTGCATCACCAAAATACACTTCATTATTGGCTAAGCTTTCAGCGATACCCGCCATAGTTCCATTACTTGTAACTATTTGTGTGGTGATTTGATTCTTTACTTTTTGGAATTCTCTTTCCCCTACTAGGTCTGTTTTCAAGTCATTTACGATACTATCCATACTTAATTCCAAAGATTCAATTTTCACACCCATGTTCGCAATGGCTAAAGTGATGAACAGTCCTTCGTCCTCATTAAAAAATGGTGCGGATTGTGCAGCGACTGCTTGTTGTTTTTTATCTACCAATGTTTTATTCATTCTAGATGATTCACCCACAGATAAAATAGTGGACAATACATTAAATGCATAATACTCATCCCCACCTTGTTTAGGCGCTCTATAGGCTTGAAACACCCCTGGTAATTGAATATTATCTTGTATCACATCTCTTACTTCACCGCCCAAGGCTGGCTCTTTAATAGTCGGTCTTGGTATTATATTAGCGCCTTTTTTAATAGGGCCAAAATAAGCTTCAATTTTCTTTTTTACATCTGCCTTATTAAAATCACCTGCGATGGATAAGACGCAATTGTTAGGCACATAAAAAGTTTTATAAAACTCAATGAACTCGTCTAATTTAGCTGCGTTTAAATGATCCATACTTCCTATTGGCGCCCACTGATAAGGATGTACTTTAAATGCACGTTTCAACATTTCAGTTAAAAAGGAGCCATAAGGTCGGTTGTCCACTCTTTGTCTTTTTTCCTCTTTAACTACTTCGCGTTGTGTGTTCACCCCAATTTGTTCAATTTTAGCATGCATCATTCTTTCACTTTCTAACCACAAACCCAAATCCACTTGATTGGAAGGTAGTAACTCATAATAAAATGTACGATCCTGTGAAGTATTTGCATTTAATGCACCACCTGCATTAGTGACGTATTTATCAAACTCCCCGCGTTTGATATTTTCAGATCCTTCGAATAATAAATGTTCAAAGAAATGCGCAAAACCAGTGCGCGCAGTATCCTCATTTTTTGAACCCACATGATAAAGGGCCGTAACTGCGACCACAGGCGCAGAATGATCCTCATGTAAAATAACTTTTAAGCCATTGGGCAAAGTGTATTTTTCAAATTGGATGGTTTGCGTTTGCGCATTTGCCATGGACAATGAAGAAATACCGATCACTGCCATTAAAATTCTTAGTTGCATAATTTTATGTTTGATGATTGATTTGTTTATTTTTTGATTGCTTTTTAATTTGATTGTCCCCTTTATTCGAAATTTATTAAATCGATGTAGGATCCAATATTAAAAATACGCTATTATTATAATATGAAGAATTAGGTTTTATACCATCGGTGGCTAAATAATTTGAGCGGTATTTATTTCATTGGGTGAATACCATGTAATATCGAGATCTTTTTTAAACCAGGTCATCTGCCTTTTAGCATAATGTCTGGTATTTTGTTGGATATTTTCAATGACTTTTTCCTTGGATAGGTTGCCTTCAAAATAAAGGGCCCATTCACTATAACCCACTGTCTGTAAGGCATTCAAATGAAAATGAGGCGCTAAATTGCGAACCTCTTGCTCCAACCCATTTTCGACCATCGTCAAAACACGCTGATTAATTTTCTCATACAATTGCGCCCTTGGTAATTCAAGACCTACTTTAACTATATTAAAAGGACGCGTAACTTTATTTTTATTTTGAAAACTAATAATTGAGGCGCCGGTCCCAAGCACCACTTCCAACGCGCGCATCAATCTTTGGGGATTTTGCTGCTCGCCTTTAGCCCAATACATGGGATCCTTTACGGAAACTTCCTTTTGCAACCATCGTAATCCTAGCTTTTCGTATTGCTTTATAATATTCTCCCTGATGGCTGGATCAATGGCAGGTATCATATCTAGCCCTTCACAAAAAGCTTTGATGTACAAGCCTGTTCCGCCTACCATGACCACCGAATGATGTGTTTTAAATAATTCATCTGCTTTTGCTAATGCATCATTTTCAAAAACTTGGGCATTGACCGTATCATTCACAGAATGGCTGGCGATAAAATGATGTGAGACTTTTGACAACTCCTCCAAACTAGGTCGCGCAACGCCAATATTTAATTCCGCATAACATTGTCTTGCATCTGCAGAAATTATTTCAGTTTTTAAATGTTGCGCCAATGAAATTGCAAAACTGGTTTTCCCAACCGCAGTCGGACCCACAATGATATATACAGTATGATTAGACAAGAAAATTTATTTGAAAAATGAAATAAACTAATTAGATGCTATTGAATAGCAAGAAAAAATGATGTAAAATAATGGATCTGCTAAAATGCTTCTCCTTCAAAAAATTCACCTCTTTCTGCATTGCTATCGGAATCTTCTGCACTATCATCGTTCTCTTTATCATCCTGCTCATATTTATCATGATCACCTTCTTCTCCTTCTTCTCCTTCCTCCCCAAATCCATCCTTGGCTTCAGTTAAATCATATTTTTCTTCAATATCTGCAAAGGTTTTACCTAATAATCCCTTTGTTCCATATTGCATAGGCCCAACTCCTTCTGTTCTTGATACGATGGGGTATTCCAGAGACATGTCCGCATCTGCATTTTTAATCACTTGGATCAATTCAATTAAAAATGTCCAAGACTTTACAAAATCGTATAAATAAATGAAATGCTGATTGGTATCAATGATTTCCGAGCCAATCGTTGTTTCCTCCATTAATAAAGGTGGTGCGACATATTCTTTTTCATAGACCGCTTTACTAATTTCACGCCCTCTTTTCCAAATGTCATTGCTTCTAAAAAAAGTAGCATCATGTTTTTGATCAAACTCAAATGCTTTTAAAATGATATTATTTAATTCAGTAAAGTTTTGGGTATGTTTCACCACCACATCTCGATATATCGCATCATCCTCCTCCCAATAAACCCTAAATTTCAAAAATGCCATATCACTTTTTTTAGAACTGCTAAAATACTATTTATTAGCTTGATTTAAATGATTTTAGACAACTAAATCATTTAATTATTTACCCGGTTTCAAGCCAATTTTAGCTGCTTGTTCAAGCATAAAAGCATAGGCTGCTTCATACTCATTAGAGATGAGACCATCCAGTATTGCCTCCCTTATGGCATCCTTAATTACACCCACTTCACGGGAAGGGGCAATGTTGAATAATTCCATAATAAGTTCTCCTGAAATGGGTGGTTGCCAATTACGCACTTTGTCTTTTTCCTCCACAGCCACCAATCTTTGTTTTACAAATTCAAAACCTTGTAAATAGCGCCTCACCTTTACTTGATTCTTACTGGTAATATCAGCGGAACATAAAACCATCAAATGATCAATATCATCTCCTGCATCAAATAACAATCGTCGAATGGCACTATCTGTTACATTATCTTTGGTTAATGAAATGGGACGCAAATGTAACGCCACTAATTTCTGAACCATTTTCATATGTTCGTTGAGTGGTAATTTTAATTGCGTGAAAATTTTTGGTACCATCCGCGCGCCCACCACTTCATGACCATGAAAAGTCCATCCAAATCCTTTCTCAAATTTTTTGGTTCTTGGTTTTGCGATATCATGTAATACTGCTGCCCATCTTAACCAAATGTCATTGGAATTGGCAGCTACATTATCTAACACTTGTAGGGTATGAGAAAAATTATCTTTATGACCAATCCCATCCAATGTTTCGGCGCCTTCCAATTGCAAAAATTGCGGAAAAATAAATTGTAATAACCCCGCTTCTTTTAATAAGTACCAACCATTGGATGGCACTGGTGTTTTCATTATTTTTTGTAGTTCATCCGTAATTCTTTCTTGCGAAACTATCGTGATCCGATCTGCCATTTTTTTAATTGCGGCAAATGTTTCATCCGTGATCGTAAAATTTAATTGCGTAGCAAATCGAATCGCGCGCATCATGCGAAGCGGATCATCATCAAAAGTTTGTTCGGGCGCTAAAGGCGTTTTAATAATTTTTTGGTCAATATGTAACATGCCCTCAAATGGATCTACTAAATTGCCAAAGTTGGCATCACTGATATCAATAGCCAAAGCATTGATTGTAAAATCTCTTCTATTTTGATCGTCTTCAATTGTACTCACGGTAACAATTGGCTTGCGACTATCCCTGGAATAACTTTCCTTACGTGCTCCTACAAATTCAACTTCCACCTCCGGAAACTTAATTTGTGCAGTACCAAAAGTTTTAAAAAGTGCAACAGGCGGCTTTGGATTAAATTGTTTTGCTACTTCATTGGCCAATTGCATGCCATCACCCAAACAAACAATATCAATATCCTTAGTGGGCCGATCTAAAATTTTATCACGCACAAATCCACCCACCGCAAATGCTTGGGTATTTAGGG
>SXGR01163085.1_pt1 | contig 15347 bp, 12 predicted proteins | sample 3174711 | NCBI WGS metagenome assembly SXGR01 (sample SAMN11356860, study PRJNA531348) | freshwater metagenome | isolation source: freshwater sample F1-60 | place: China: Fuxian Lake, Yuxi | collected 2017-12-25
CGGCCGCCTCACCGACAGCCAGGGCCGCACGGTGGATTTCAAGAACACGATCATCATCATGACGTCGAACATCGGCAGCCCGCATCTGCTGGAGAACGTCAGCGACACCGGCGAGATCACCGAAGGCGTTCGCAAGAAGGTGATGAACGAACTGCGCGCGCACTTCCGTCCCGAGTTCCTGAATCGCGTGGATGAAATCGTCCTCTTCAAGCCGCTCACGCTGGGCGAGATCACGAAGATCGTCGAGCTGCTGCTCGGCCTTTTGCGCCTGCGCCTCGCCGATCGCCACATCGAACTCGAACTCAGCGATGCCGCGAAGGAACACATCGCCCGCGAAGGCTACGATCCGGTTTATGGCGCGCGTCCGCTCAAGCGTTATCTGCAACGTCAGCTCGAAACTGCGCTCTCGCGCAAGCTGCTCGCCGGCGACATCACCGACCACAGCCGCGTGACGGTGGACTTGAAGAAGGGCGAGTTGGTGTTTGAGTCGAAACGCGCCGGGCGATAGGATTCAGTCGATGCAAAACCACGCTCCGACCCATGACCGCTTCTGGCGGAAGCATCCTGGCTTGGTGTGGTCGAATCTGACAGCGGATGACTCGGTGTACATTCGGGCGGCGTTGCTTCGTCCGCGCTTCAGCCGCCTATTGGACATCGCCCGGGAGTTTGGTCTGGAGAGGATGCGATCCGAGTGGAGTGTCCTGGCGGATTTGCCCGAGGCGGAAGCCGCATCGAAACCGGTGGAACGCATCCTCCACCACATTGAGGAAGGATTCCGCCTTGCTGCCTCCAGCCACTGAGCGCGTCTGGCATTTCCTGAAGGAACAGCGCTGGCTGGCTGGGTTCGTCATGGTCGGAGGGTCGGCGCTTGCATTGCGCATCGCACACCGTTTGAGCGAGGATCTTGATTTTGCGTTCCCGGATCTCAAGTTGCCGCGAGCACGACTGGATGCCCTGCTGAAGAACGCCGCCGAGGCCGGTTTCGACTTTCAACGAAACGACAACGAAGCTGCTTTGAACGAGTTCATACAGGGCGGCGGTGAGCTTCACGATTATCAGCAGGACTTTGTCGTTGATGGCGTGGTCAAGGTGTCCTTCTTCGCGCCTGACTCCGGACAGGCGCGGGTCTTGGGCGGGTTGCAGGAGGCCGGTCCGCGCCTCGCGACGCTCCCGGAGTTGTTCAAGACCAAGGCGCTGGTCTCTGCCGTGCGCTCGAAGACGCGCGACTGGGTGGATCTATTTGTGATGCTGAAGGAGCACGGCTTCACGCTTTGTGACTATGAGGCGGCCTTCCGTGAGGCCGGCGCGGAGTCGCAATTCGAGGCCGGGTTGGCTAGGCTGTGCAGCGGACGGCCTCAACAGGACGACGAGGGTTTTGCGCACCTGCTGGTGAAGCCTCCGAAGGTGTCTGACATGCAGGCTTATTTCACCGGCTTGCGTGACGCTTGGGAGATCGAGCGTGCGAGGAGCGCGAAGATGAAGGAAGGCGGCGAAGCATGAGAGTTCACTCCATCACGGGGAGTCTTCCACCGCTCCGGAGTATGGCGATGTTGTTCGCTCTGCTCCTCGCCGGCTGCGCCACGAGCACGGTGGACTCCCGGCGGCTGGAACGTCTGAGCGGTTATAATGTGCTCCCAGCCGAACAACGTCTTGCGGTGGACGCGGGGCAGATCAAGGTGGGCATGCCCGAGGATGCGGTTTACATCGCGTGGGGCCGGCCCTCGCAGGTCATCGCGGGTGAACGCGCCGCCGGGCCTGTGACCACGTGGCTTTACTTCGGCACTTCCTTCGAGGAAATGCGTTCGTGGGAAATGGCCCACGGCCGGTATTCCGGACGCTGGTATGGCGGCCCCTACATCTCCTATCACTACGCGCCGCGGAATTACGTGCGGGCAGAAGTTCGCTTCGAGGCCGGCGTCGTCAAGGAATGGCACCGGCTCCCGGCGCGATGAACATTGTCGGCATCACGTCGAAGCAGGAGGTTCAACCACGGATGAACACCGATAGCCACGGATGCGAGCCCTGCCGAAGAAACCAGATTCACGTCACTCACGGCTTGGATTCTGTCCTCGCGAAAACGTCATCCTCCCCGGCTGCTATCCGTGTGAATCCGTGTCCATCCGCGGCTTCAACCGCGTCGCGCCACGAGGAACGAGTTGAACATGCCGTAGCGCCACGGGCCGAGGTTCAGCGCGAAGTCCACGGGCTTCGCGATGTCGCGGTCGCTGCACGACACGCTCTCCACCACGCATCCGGCGCGTTCGAGGCAGAACTGCATCTCCAGCGCGTTCGTCGCCACGATGGCGTCATCGTCTGGTGAGAACGGCTCCTTCACGATGGGCGGCATCCGGTCAAATCGCACGGTGTCCGGAACGGTGCGCATCTGGCGGCGCTTGGCCATGAGCCGGCGGAAATTGCGCCACTTGTTCCCCACGCCACGCATGCGCGGGTGATAATCGCGGAAGCCGAACACGCGGAAAAAATTTGGGCTCGAGAGCACGATGCGCCCGCCCGGTTCCACCACGCGCACCAGTTCCGCGATGAACGCCTCCGGTTCATCCACATGCTCGAGCACGTTCAACGCCCCGGCGCTCGCGAAATGCCGGTCGGGGAAGGGCAGGCGACGTCCGTCATAGAGCTGGCAGCGAGCGGACACGTTCCGTGCGCGGTCGATGTTCGGCCCGGAAACATCGACCCCATGCGCCTCGGAGCCCGCCTCCTGCAAGCGGGCGACCACCTGGCCGACGCCACATCCGACATCCAGCGCGCGGGCACCGGCGCGTGCGGGCTGCAATGTGCGGGCGTATTTGGAATAGAGCGCGGGATTCCACGCCGCCAGATGCTCCGCATACGCCTCGTTCTCCCGGTAATAACTGTCCTGGTGGCTCATGGCTGCTGTGTGCGAACGCTGCGTTGCGGAATCAACCTTCAACTGGCGGTTGGCGCAGCACGAACATCAGTGCTCCCGAGACAGCGGCGGCGGTGATGGTTGGGAGGCCGAACTTCAGCCCGGTCAGCGGGACATGCGCGCCATCGTTTGAAATCACCACGGTGTCGGGCTTGAAGCTGTTCGCGAAAAGGTAACCGAGGATGACGGCGAGAATGACGGTGACGACAAGAAGCTGCCCCAGGGAGCGCGAGGTGGATAAGCGATTCATTGAGTGAACAATCCGACCGGCGACGGCGACCAAAAGGCTGCCAACGCGCGAATCGGTGGCGGATTCTTATTTTCGGCGGAAGGGAGTGTCAAGGTTGCCGCTGGGATTGCACGCGTGCCCGTCTTGGTGATGGAGTTGAGGCATGGAATTGCTGCTTGGCGGATTGGGGCCATTGCGTGTAGGAAGGCCGCTCGTTTCGAAACGCAATTGTCCCGAATGAATTCCAACCCTCCCTCATCCGGCCCCTGGTGGCGCGATCTGACTCCCTACCATTGGTTCGTCTTCAGCATGGCGTCGCTGGCGTGGCTGTTCGACTGCCTAGACCAACAACTGTTCCTACTCGCCCGCGCTTCGGCCATGAAGGCGCTGCTTCCGCCGGGTTGGGATCCAAAGGAGTTCTCCGGCTACGCGACGGCGATCTTCGTCGCGGGCTGGGCGACGGGCGGACTCATCTTCGGGTCGGTCGGCGATCGGATTGGCCGGGCCAAGACGCTCACCGTCACGGTGATGATCTACTCGCTGTGCACGGGGCTCTCGGCGTTCTCGACGGGCTGGATGGACTTTGCGTTCTACCGTTTTCTCACCGGGCTTGGAGTGGGTGGTGTCTTCGGTCTCGCGGTGGCGTTGGTGGCGGACAGTCTGCCGGAACGTTCCCGGACAGGGGCGCTCGGGACGCTGCAAGCGCTCTCGGCAGTGGGCAATATCACGGCCGGGCTCATCAGCATGTATCTCGGCAAGCTCGGTGCGGAGGGGAAGATTAACCCCGGCGACGCCTGGAAATACATGTTCCTAATCGGCGCGCTGCCGGCGTTCCTCTCAGTGTTTATTCAACTGCGCCTGAAGGAACCGGAGAAATGGATTCAAGCCCGCGCCGCGAGCCGGACGGGTGGAGCGAAGCTCGGCTCGTATGGATCGTTGTTCGGCGAGGCTCGCTGGCGGACGCCGGCCTTGCTGGGAATGATGCTGTGCGTCGCAGGCGTGATCGGCTTGTGGGGCATCGGTTTCTTCAGCCCGGAACTCGTCGGTGATGTGATCGGCAATTCGCTCAAGGCAAAGGGACTGCCGGACGCGGAAGTGGCGTCGCAGCGGACGTACTGGGTGGGGGTGAACATGATTGTGCAGAACGCCGGTGCCTTCTTCGGCATGTTGCTCTTTACGCAGATGGCGCAGAAGTTCGGTCGCAAGGCGGCGTTCGCTGGCGGCTACGTTGCGGCGTTCGCGGTGACTTACTATTACTTCCGCAACTTCAGTGGCACGGGCGATATCTGGATGAGCGCGCTGATGGGCGCGTGTCAGCTCGGGTTGTTCGCGGGGTTCGCGATTTATCTGCCGGAACTTTTTCCGACGCGCCTCCGCAGCACCGGCACGAGCTTTTGCTACAACGTCGGCCGGTTCGTCGCGGCGAGCGGGCCGTTCACGCTGGGGCTGCTGGCGAAGAATCTCGCCGCTGGCGCGACATCTCCGGAGGCGAAGCTCGCGGCCTTCCGCGACGCGTGCTGCTACATGAGCTTCATCTTCCTGATTGGGCTGATCGTCGTTGCCTTCCTGCCGGAGACGAAGGGCCGGCCGCTGCCGGAGGATTGATCGGACGATTCTCCGCCCGCCGCATTTCAACCACGAAAACTCTCGGACGCCCGGATCATCTCGGGCGTCATTCCTTGTTCGCGCAGGGCTCGCAGGCTCAACGCATCGTGCCGTTTCGCCAGTCGCACGCCTCGGGAATCCAGCATCAGCGGACAGTGGAAGAAGCCCGGCGCGGCAGCTCCAAGCGCGCGATAGAGCAGAAGTTGTCGCGCGGTGGACATCAGCAAGTCGCGGCCGCGGACGACTTCCGTGATTCGCATCGCGATGTCATCCGACACTACTGCCAGTTGGTAGGCTGGAACATCGTCGTGCCGCCACACCACGAAGTCTCCGAAGTCGCGTCCGGCGACGTACGCCTGCGCGCCGGCACCTCCATCGACGAACGATATCGTCTCGCCATCCGGCACGCGGAAACGCCAGCTCACTTGGGGAAGACCGGCGGGCCGCGCCGGCGGGGCAGGGGAGTTGGGGCTTGGGTTCCAGTCCGTGAATTGCGCCACGAGCGTTGCGTCCGCGCGGCAGGTGCCGGGATAGACGGGTTCTTCCTCGCCGGTGTGCGGAGCAGCCAAGGCGCGTTCCACATCGCGCCGCGAACAGCGGCATGGATAGATCCAGCCGCCACGCCGGAGCGCTTTGAAAGTCTCGATGTAGCTCGTGCGGCGCTCGCTCTGCGTGTAGGGTGTGAAGGTGCCGCCGATGTCCGGCCCCTCGCTCCAGTGGAATCCAAACCAACGCGAGTCCTCGAACATCGCGGACACGAACTCTGGTCGGCAACGCGAGGCGTCGAGGTCTTCATTGCGGAGGATGAGTGTGCCGCCCGCCGCTTGCGCCCGCTCCTGGGCCGTCCAGAAAGTGCGAGCGTGGCCCAAGTGCAGAAAGCCTGTGGGCGAAGGCGCGATACGCCCGCGGTATCCGCAGGTTGGCGAAGTGGCGTCGGTCGTCACGCCTGGAGATTGCCCGGCGATGCACCGAACGAAAACGGTTTTCGCACCGTCACTTCTGCCGTTCCGCTGCCGTGAACGCATCTCGCGCGGGGCGTTCCTTGCCCTTTCGTTCGGCGCTGGCCTGGCGCCGCGAGTGCCGTCGGAACGAAACCGCCCTCATGCTTTCGCGCGAACGTTTGCCCATGTGAACTGGAAGAGGAATTCGCTACTTGAAGAACAGCAGCTTCGCGCCGGCCAGCATGATGAACCCGCCGAACGCGCGCTTGAGGACGTCCGCTGGCAGGGACTTGGTGAGGCCGGCCCCGAGGTATCCGCCGAGGATCGCAGTCGGGATGAGGAGCGCGGCGATGCGCCAGTCGATGTTGCCGAGTCGGAAGTGTTGCGCACTGCCCATGATCGCGGTGGGGATGATCACGACGAGCGATGTGCCGATGGCGGTTTTAATGCCGAGCTGCATGAAGAAAACCATCGCCGGCACCATCACGACGCCGCCACCGACGCCGAAGAGCCCGCTGCTGAGGCCGCCCAACAGGCCGATGAGGCCCGCGATCAAGAATTGCATGGTGCGGTAATGCCCTGCGTCCCGACGGTCGACAATGAAAATCATTGTGCGACGCGGTGCGTTCAGGGTCACGCAATCGAGGGGAGATTCCGCGCCGAAGCAGCCTGCCCATGTCGGTCGGAGTAATGTCCTTCAATTCGGCACAAGGCGATCGCGACGGTTTCGGCTGTCCGTTGGCAGACTGGACTTCGCCAAGTGATTCCGCCTATCGTGTACGATATGAAGAAGCTGTATCCCGTCGGGGCAATAGCTCACCCGAAGTGCTTGTGGCTTATCGTCGGTTTTACCCTCAGTTCGTGCCACACCGCTCCCGCCGAAGTTCCGACGAACGACTGGCTGACCGGCCTCGGCGGTGTCTCCGAAGATTTCAGTCGCGCTGTTGTCGTGGACAAGCTCGGCAACAGCTACGTGACCGGATCGTTTTCAGGAACAGCGAGTTTTGGAGAGACGACATTGACCAGCAGCGGCTCTTCCGACGTGTTTCTTGCGAAGCTGAACCGGCATGGGGAAACCCTCTGGGCAGTTCGTGCGGGTTCCGGCAGCACGGCGACCGAAGAAGGAAGGGCGCTGGCTGTGGACGACGCGGGTCACGTTTTCCTGACTGGGGGATTCAGCGGGGACTCCACGTTTGGCTCTACCAACCTCATGAGCAGGGGCGGTCTTGACGTATTCCTCGCCAAGTACACGGCGGACGGAGAGGTTGTCTGGTCCCGTTCCTTTGGCGGTAGTGCGGACTTCGAGTATGGGCTCGGTCTCGCACTAGATCCGGCCGGCAACATCCTCCTGACGGGTCAGTTTCAGGGCGTGGCTATTTTCGGCACGACCAATCTCATCAGCCGCGGCGGGCAGGATGCCTTTCTCGCGAAGTGCAGCGGCAATGGGGAAGTACTGTGGGTGTCCCAAGCCGGAGGAACTCAGACTGATATTGGCCGGACGGTTGCAACAGATGCCTCAGGCGACAGCTACGTCTCAGGATGGTTCGCTGGCGCGACCACATTCGGCCAAAGTACGGTGCTCAACAGCGCCGGTTCGTCGGACGCCTTTGTCGCCCGCTATGACCCGCAGGGAAATCTCGTCCGTGTCACCAGCTTCGCGACGGCGCGGGCAGATCTGGCCTACGGGTTCGCGCTGGACGCCGCTGCCAACGGATATTTTCTCGCGTGGACGGATTCGATCGGTGGGAGCCAGCTTGTCCTTCAGAAGTTCAATGCGGCGGGAGCATTTCAATGGAGCCGCGCAATGCGCGTGAACTCAGATGCCAGTGCGCGTGGTAGCCTTGTCGCCGATTCGGCGGGCAATACTTTTTTCACCAGCCAGTTCAGCGGCGTTGCGGATTTTGCGGGCAGGATGTTGCAAAGCCGCGGGACGGCGGACGCCTTCGTTGCGAGATTCGATTCCACCGGCGGCGCGCAATGGGTTGCTCAGGCCGGCGGGCCGGGCGTGAAGGAGGGAAGAGGCGTTGCCTTGGACGGCTTCGGCGGTGCCATCGTGACGGGACGCTTCAACGTGAGTGTGGGAATCGGGGCTCTCGAACTTGCCACTGCCGGTCTGGGTGACGTCTTCATCGCGCGGTTCAATGAGCCTCCGGTGTTGGAGGTGCTGCTGTCCGCTGACTCGGTTGCGGTATCATGGCCATCCTCCGCGACGCGGCTGAAGCTGCAAATAGCCGGCCGGTTTCCAGCGGACGCTTCATGGCAGGATGTCGTGCAGGTTCCCTCCGAAGTTGCCGGGCGAAAAGTCGTGAGGAGCAGCCTGACCTCCAGCAATCGGTTCTACCGCCTCAGCGAACAGTAACCGGGGTGCCGCGAGGTGGCGGGTGGCGATCGTGTCCCTCGGTCGCCAATGACAGCGCATGACCGGAGAAACGTAACATGCGGGCGGGACAATTCGTTTGAAGAAACGCGTGTCAGCGGGTATCGATGAAACATGAACCTGCCTCTTTTTGGATCTGCCGTTTGCCGAGGTCTTGCCTGGATGGTCGTTGGCCTTGCCGCCGTTTTTCAATGCCACGGACAAATCGTCATCAACGGCGTCGTTGACCGGACGAGCTACACCGACAGCGCGACGTTCATCGTGGTCGCCGCGCCGGGATTCAGCGACGAGGTGACGCTCAACGGCCATCCGGTCGCGTCCGGCGTCAGTCACACCGTGCGTACGATGGATTACTACGATCTTGCAGTGCGCCGAACTGAGGTCGCCACCGACGATGTCACGACGGCCTTGGTCCGCTTCATAGTTCTCTCGTCGAGCCGCGGCAGCCCGGAACGAGGGCTCATCCAGTGGACCCCGTTTCCGCCGACTACGTCGGCTTCGGAAGAATTCGCTGGGGCCACGCTCGACGTGCTTGCGCCGGCGAGTTATCCGGCTGGTCTCGACATTCCTATGGTTGCCCGTGTGTGGGAAGCGGATGGACAAGCCCGGCGGGTCAATGGCTGGGTTCGCGCCCCGGGATTTGAGAGCGCTGCTTTTCGCATGGTGCGCGGCGTGGGCTTCGGGTTCCTGCCAGGTGCGGCAACCGGGCCGGTTCAGTTTGATGGAGTGTTCGGCACCCTTCCTGTGACCCGGCAAGTCGCGATCGAAGCCTCTCCGGCGTGGACGACTGTATCGGGAATTCTCGGCGCAGCCACCGACTGGCCGGCGAACTCGCGCATTCGCGTCATCGGCAATCTCACGATCGACGCCGGTTCGTCGCTCACCATCGGGGCCGGAACCGTGGTGCTGCTCGATCCGGGAGTGAACATCACGAACTCCGGGCGCACGGAAATCAATGGCACTGTCACTGCCCCCGTCGTCTTTACCGCCGCCACGCGGGTCGCGCCGGAACAACGCGGCGGAGCCTGGGGCGGCTGGATCATGCGCGGCACAGTGGCTTCGCTTACTGCGAACCACGCCATCATGACCGGCTCGGGCGCGGCAGGTTCGTTCAGCTTCTCGCCCGGCTCCAGCCATCGCAGCGAGCAGGCGCTGCTGTTCGTGCATTCCGGGGCCACGGTGAGCATGACGAATTGCGCGCTCATCAACAACGCGGGCCAGATCGGCAACGGCTACTACTCCACCATCACCTGGGATCGCTGCCTCCTACAGCGCGCGATCACCACCGGTGAATACGAGGGCTGCACCAATGTCATCAAGCACTCGGCGGTCATCGAGTTCCCGAGTATCGACGGCGTTTACAGCGCGCAGATTGCCGATGCGGACTTCGACGGCATCTACATGATCGGCGGGACAAACTATTTCGCGCACAGCCTTTTCGGCTTCGCCAAGGATGACGCCATCGACTCCGGTTCCGGCGGCGCAGGCACGGTCGTGATGACGAACTGCTGGGTGGAATCCGCGCTGCACGAAGCGCTCGCGTGGTCCGGCGGCGGACGTCAGACGTGGACGTATGACACGGTGTTGATGAACAGCGGCCAGGGTTTTGAATGCGGCTGGAGCACTGGCAGCGACAGCCCTCTCTGCTGGGGCGAACGACTTCTGAGCATCGGCAACTCGGTTGGCGCGCGCTACGGCGACAATTACGAAGGCACCTCTGGCTTGGGATTGAAGAACGGTTTCCAATGGCTCACCAACTCGATCGTCCTCCACAACTACCGCGATGTCTGGGGACAGGTATGGGACAACACCTGGAACTACCGCGTCGGCCGGATGGACATCCGCAACAATTTCCTGACCGCCGCCAACACGAATCACCTCAACAACTCTGTCTGGAACCCGGCGGCCGACGCCGCCCGGCTAGCGCCATTCATGCGCACACCAACCGTCGCCGCCGTGGGCGTTGGTTTTGCGAACTGGAATTCCCTGACCACGCGCGATCTCACTAACGGCGTGCCCCTGCGCCTGAGCACGTTCACCACCCGGCCCGTCAGTGTCAGCTACGCCGTCGCGACGCCTTCAGGCTCCATCGCTGCCGGCACGGTCACCTTCGCGCCGGGCGAAATGCTCAAGCGCATCTTCGCCCCCATCGACTCGCTCACGGGCAACGAGCTCGTGCGTGTGACGCTCCGCCAGCCCGTTGCCTGCGAGATCACGTCTGCTCGTGATATCTTGATCGTTCCGGCAGGCGGCACGACCGCGACCAACCAGACTCTCATCGCCCTTAGTTCACCCGATTGGAGGTTCCTCGATCGCGGTCAAGACCAGGGTACGGCTTGGCGCGCGCCTGGTTTCAACGACACCGGCTGGTCCAACGGCTGCGCTCAACTCGGCTACAACGACGGGGACGAATGCAAGGTGGTTGGGTTCGGTCCCAACGCCAGCGCGAAGTATCCCACGACCTATTTCCGCAAATCCTTCACCGTCGCGAATCCCGAGCAGTTCACCAGCCTCAGCTTGCGCGTTGTCCGCGACGACGGCGCGGCGGTGTACATCAACGGCACCGAAGTCCTCCGCAGCCCCACGCTGCCCCAGCCGCCGACGCAGATCACCTACGCCACAGTCGCCACGAACCTCTCGATCGCCAACGCGCCGGCGGACAACACCGTTGACCTTGCTTCGCCGAGCGCCACCGTGCTGTCCCCGGGTCTGAACGTGATCGCTGCCGAGGTTCACCAGCATCGCGGCGACAGCTCGGACATGAGCTTCGATCTCGAGTTGATGGGGAACCTCCCGCCGCAGGCCGCGCGCCTGAGCGTCGCGAGGTTCGGCGCGGAGCTTGTCCTCTACTGGAGCGATGCCTCCTACCGCTTGGAATCCAGCCCTGCGCTCGGTGCCGGGGAGAGCTGGTCGCCGGCCAGCGGGGCGTTGAGTCCGGTGACGATCAACTCCGTTGACGTGATGCGCTTCTACCGCCTGCGCAGGCCATGACCTGCCATGGGCAGGTTCAAAACGTCAGACGAGTTCCGGAGCGAGGAAGTCCTCTGACGGCTTGAACAGCGGCGTGCCGTCCTGCGCTTCGGGATACTCGAACACCTTGCCTTCGAAATTCCGGACGATGATCCGGCGCGCGTTGCGCTGGAGAATGTAGTCGGGGTTCACCGGGACCTTGCCGCCGCCGCCGGGCGCGTCGATGACGAATTGCGGAACCGCATAGCCGGTCGTGTGCCCGCGCAACGCCTTCATGATCTCCAGCCCCTTGCGCACGCTGCTCCGGAGATGCGCCGAGCCGGCGATCAGGTCGCACTGATAAACGTAGTACGGCTTCACGCGGCACATCAGGAGCTTTTGCACGAGCGCCTTCATGACGGTCACGTCGTCGTTCACATGGCGCAGCATCACGGATTGGTTGCCCAGAGGAATGCCTGCATCAGCGAGTCGGCCGAGCGCCGCACGCGATTCGGTGGTGAGTTCGCGGGGATGATTCGTGTGCACGCTGACGAAGAGCGGATGGAACTGCTTGAGCATCGCGCACAGATCGGGGGTGATGCGCTGCGGCAGGAATATCGGGATGCGCGTGCCGAGACGGAGGAATTCCACATGCGGAATCGCGCGCAGACGGCTGAGGAGATTTTCGAGCTTCTCGTCGCTGAAGAGCAGGGGATCGCCGCCGCTCAGGAGCACGTCGCGAATCTCCGGATGCTCCGCGATGTAGGCGATTTGCTTCTCGAACTCAGGATGGAAGTCGTAGCCCGTTGCGTTGCTCACCAGCCGCGCGCGGGTGCAATAGCGGCAGTAGCTCGCGCACCGGTCCGTCACCAGAAACAACACGCGATCCGGATACCGATGCACCAGGCCAGGCACGGGCGAGTGGGAATCCTCGCCGCACGGGTCGCTCAATTCCCAGTCCGCCGTGTGCGTTTCCTCGATGCGCGGAATGACCTGCCGGCGGATCGGGCAGTTCTCGTCAGCAGGATCAATGAGGTTGAAGAAGTAAGGCGTGATGCCGAGCGCGAGCTTGGTGTTTGCGAGCTGCGTCCCGGCCGTTTCCTCGGGCGAAAGAGTCGGCATCAGACGCTGCAACTGCGCCAGCGTGGTGATGCGGTTCTTGAGCTGCCAGCGCCAGTCGGTCCAGTCGGCCTCGGAAACATCCGACCACAAGCCGCGTCCGGCGGATTTAAAGTCCTTCAACTGTTTCAATGTGGCGAGGGAAACGTCCTGCGTTCTGGCTCCACCTGAACTTGAGTCGCGCATGTGGGCCGGACTATAGGAGGCATCAAAGGTGTGTCAAGAAACCGGCTGCGGTCGCGCCGCACCCGGCCTGCGATCCACGGGTGTCAGCCTTGTTTGCTAGGCCATGATGCCCCGGATGGGATGCGCCTCCACAACTCCCGTGAGCTTGTTCTCCAACCCGCCGTAGAAATACGTCAGCTTCTCGTGGTCAAGGCCCATGAGGTGCAGAATCGTCGCGTGCAGATCACGGAGGTGACAACGATCCACGACCGCGCCTTCGCCGAGTTCATCCGTCTCGCCGTAGCTCGTGCCGGCCTTCACGCCCGCGCCGGCCATCCAGTAGGTAAAGCCCTTCGGATTGTGATCCCGCCCGCCCGGTTTGCCGCCGGTGTTGAACGTCTCTGAAACCGGCATGCGTCCGAACTCGCCGCCCCAGACGACGAGCGTTTCGTCGAGAAGGCCGCGTTGTTCCAGATCGGAGAGCAGCGCGGCGATGGGCTGATCCACCTCGGGACAGTGGAGTTTAAGATTCTCCTCGATGCCGTGATGGCCGTCCCAAGTATTCTGTCCGCCCGCTCCGCCGCCGCCGGAATAGATCTGCACGAAGCGGACGCCACGTTCGACGAGTCGCCGTGCAATGAGGCACTGCTTGCCGAACGGAGATGGGCCTTGAGCGAGCGAATGCCAGGTCGGCTTCGGCTCGTTGATGCCATAGGACTCGATGGTGCGAGCGTCTTCCTGAGTGATGTCGAGCGCCTCGGGCGCGGTGGCTTGCAGGCGGAACGCGAGTTCGTAGCTGGAGATGCGCGCGGCGAGTTCGGAATAGCCGGGGCGTGTCTGTTGATGCTTCGCGTTCAGTTTGTTGATGAAATCGATCTCTCGCCGCTGCATCTCGCGGCTGGTGCCGGCGGGCGGCTTGAGGTTCAGGATCGGCTCGCCGCTCGTGCGCAGGACTGTGCCTTGATGTACGGCGGGCATGTAGCCGTTCGACCAATTGGGCGCGCCGGTTGTCGGGCCGCCGCGCGGATCGAGCATCACAACGTAGGCGGGAAGGTTTTGGTTCATCGTGCCGAGGCCGTAGCTCATCCATGCGCCGATGGAGGGATGGCCCTGCAAAATGCGCCCGCTGTTCATCTGGAGCACTGCGCTGCCGTGCGCGAACGAATCGCTGTAGAGCGACTTCACCACCGCGAGCTTGTCCATGTGCCCCGCGATGTGCGGGAAGGCGTCCGAACACCAGAGGCCCGACTGACCGTGCTGCTTGAACGTGCGCCGGCTCGCCTGGAGCGCGGCCTTCGTCTTTGTGTTGCGACGAAACTCGTTGTCGATGGTCTGCCCGTCGCGCTTCTGGAGCTCGGGCTTGTAGTCGAAGAGATCGAGCTGTGACGGCCCGCCGAACATGAACAGGAAGATGACGGATTTCGCCTTTGTCGGAATGTGCGGCGGCTTGGGAAGCAGTGAGCCGGGCGCGGCGAGTCCGGCGGCGTTCGCGCGCGCGCCGAAGAAACCGTCGCCATCGAGCAACGATGTGAGTGCCAGTCCGGCGAAGCCTGCGCCCATCTCCCAAAGGAACTGGCGGCGTGGACGGATGATGTGATCGGCGGGGTTCATGGCTTGCTAATCCACATAAATCATCTCGTTCACGTTGAGCAGACCGCGGCAGAAGCTATTCAGTGCGACCCTCGCAGGATCGTTCGCTCCTTCCGCCGTGGCGCGTTTGGTTTGGTCGGCGAGCAATGCGAGCGACGCGTTCACCTCAGTCTTGGTCGGTTCGCGTTGGAGAACCAATTGGAAGGCACGTGCAATTTGCCGTTCGGAAATCTCGCCCGCCTCGCGACGAATCCGTTCCGCCAGCGCGGAGCCTTGCGCCTGTACGAAAGCATCGTTCAGCAGCATCAACGCCTGCGGCGCAGTGGTGGTGCTCGGGCGCACGGCGACGGGCGAGGCGCTGTTGGCGAAGTCGAGGCATTCGAGCAGCGGCACCTTGAGCGCGCGCTTCACCACGAGATAAACACTGCGGCGATTCTGTTCCTCGGTCGGGCTGTCCGCCCAGCCCTTGCCGGAGGAATCCTGTGTGCCGTGAACTTCCTTGGGCAGCGTCGGAAAAACGCTCGGCCCGCCGCGCTTCGTGTTCAACGTGCCCGCAACGGCGAGCATCGTATCGCGAATCACCTCGGCTTCGACGCGGCGGAGGTTCTGCCGCCAGAGCAGTGCGTTCGCCTCGTCCGCCGCGATTGCCTTGCGGTTGTCCGCACGCGACGACATGCGGTAAGCGCGGCTGGTCATGATGAGCCGGTGCATCCGCTTCACCTTCCAGCCACTCGCCACGAACTCGCTGGCGAGATAATCCAGCAGCGGTTGATTCGTGGGGCGCTCGCCGGTCTGCCCGAAGTCATCCGGCGTGGGCACGATGCCGGTTCCGAAATGTTTCTGCCAAATTCGGTTTACCATCACGCGCGCAGTGAGTGGATTCTGCGGACTGGCGATCCAGTTCGCCAGCACGCTTCGACGACCGGTGGACTTCGCTTCGTTGGGACGTTCGGAAAGCTTCGGCGCAGGCAAACCCAGCACTGCCGGGAACGCCGGATGCACTTCATCCTTTGGCGTGAAGGCATCGCCGCGCGCGAGCACTTGCGTCAGCCGGGGCTTCGGTCCGTTCTCCGCGACAGTCAGCGCGTAGTCGAAGGGCGGTGCGGCCTCCTTCACCCGCTTCAATTCGCCTTCAATCCGCTTCTTCGCATCGGCATCGCTGGTCTTCGCGAGCTTCTGCTCGACCTCCTTCACGCGCGCCTTCTTTTCTGCTTCCCACTTCGAGACATCAGCAACGGATGCCAGCGGGCGTTGAATTTTCCCCGTGCCGCGACCGCCGCCGCCGGTGTGCTGCAATCCGTAGCCGTCGATGCTGCGCATGAAACTGAGCATCGAATAATAGTCGGTGATGCTGACCGGATCGTATTTGTGATCGTGGCAGCGGGCGCAGCCGATGGTCAGGCCGAGAAACGCCGAGCCGGTCGTGACCATGATGTCGTCGAGGTCGTCGAATTCCGCCTTCAC
>SXGR01547240.1_pt1 | contig 15339 bp, 21 predicted proteins | sample 3174711 | NCBI WGS metagenome assembly SXGR01 (sample SAMN11356860, study PRJNA531348) | freshwater metagenome | isolation source: freshwater sample F1-60 | place: China: Fuxian Lake, Yuxi | collected 2017-12-25
GAAGAGGACACAGAAATAGAACAAACCGTGCAAGAGCATCGGGATGATATTCGTGACCTCCAAGCAGAAATACTTCGTGAATTGGGGAGATAGCGTTTAGTTTTTGACTTCACTATTTATATTACCTCTTTCACAATTTACTTGGAGAAACACGATGTCCGAAAACGAAATGTTACGGGAAGTCGTGTCAGAACCAATCCTCCGCGAAGTTTTTCATCAAGACACCACACGGCAAGACCTCCGTGAATGGAATGTCCAGATGTATTACGAAGCGATGGGAATGGACTTCAGACATGATGACGACTACGTAGAAGAACAACAATAGGTATTTATGGCAAAGTATACAATCTATCATCCGTTACCATCAAATATAATCCCAGTAGACCCAAAGATTTCTGGTGTTGGGGTTTATGTAACCGATGTGATTATATATGAATTAAGAAAAGAATTAAGTTTATTGGGGCACTCAGTAGATATAGCCTATGTTCCAATCAATTCTATGGATGGAAAAAGATTGTGTATTGAAGAATTGGGTATAGATGTAACATATCATACGCAAATCAGTAACAGTTTGTGGTTTATGCTGGTCAATAAAGACACAAATAAATTTATTATAATTGATTTACAAGACTCACCTGGTATAACTCTTATACTACATGGATTTCCAAACTTCGTATTATCTTTGGTTGGTCAATTTAGTTTGGAAAGATACTATAGCGAAAATAAAGACTTAAATCTAACAAAGCTAGTTCCATTCAACTATTTCGCATATTATCCACAGTTTGTGGAATCAATGATAGACGAAGTAAGAGACATTCGTAATTCTTGTACTTTGGACGATAGAGTATTCTTTCTTGGAAATAATAGGGAAGATTATACACATAACGGAAGAAGAATTCGTGAAGTAATATCATCATTACAATATTTTTATCCAGATGAAGTTCGTGTGGGCAGCTGGGAAACAAAGCTACCACCAGCGGAGTTTTTCAAGGAAGCTGCAAAACACACCATAAGTCTTGGGTTACCAGGTCACCAATGGTGTTCTCGTGAACATGAATTATGGACACTAGGATTACCAGTAATGTTATACGAGCATACTCACCATATGGGGATTGAGTTAATACCAAACTATCATTATATCGCTGTTCCTGTGGGTAAACGTTTGAGTATTGGTATGGCAGATAATCCAGAGGAAGCCGCACATCAGATTATGAAAGTGCATAGAGAATGGATTAAACTAGAAAATAGATGGCGGCTTGACAATGTAGCCAGAAATGGTCAGATTAGAATGTTGAAACAGGCATCACCAACAGCGGTTATACCGAAGTTATTACAACTAGCACAAATAGGTCATTGGTAATATGCAAATTATTAAATCGGATATGCAACGTAGTAATTTTACAAATATTACGTTTAAAAAGCCAGAAGATGAACAACCATACTATCAGTTAATGTCTGACATTACTGGTGCGTTTTTACAAATAGAATATCTTTCTGTGATAGAAGGAACTCGTGACGCACATTTAATGTTTATTCGTCCAAATGAATTGGAAGGACAACGAGAAAAGTTCAAGAAGCATGGTTTGGAAATTGTGTTATTGAATAAAGAAATGGATGATATGAGTGGTGGATATGGTAATCATTCCGCGGATTGGGATGGAAGTGGAAACTATACGTGGCGTGCAATCATTACCCGTCGGCAATTTGTAAATAAATGGAATGAGATATGGAACGCTAGAGAAACCAAAGATGTGTTTCTTGGTGAATACCTGATTGGTAGAGCATTGGGATATCCAGACTGCTGTGCAAAGCATTTTACAGAAGTATGGATGCGTAGAGGTGGTGTGGATACCACGTGGCAACAGGCGGCATGCACAGCAGCAAACACCCCTGACTACATAGAAGCAGAAAAGATTATGGGTGATTGTAATGCAATAGAACTCTCAGCGGACATATCTATCTGGGGTAGTAATTTGATTCGTTGGGCTGGATTAAAGTTCGTGACCCATCTTCCGTGTTCATTTACTTGTAATGAAACTCGTAGAATCGCTATGGAAAATATAGCATTAGCGACCAAGTATGGGTTCTCTAGTCAATACGAAAAATTATATCGGATGTTGGATTGGGAAACTACTTGGACTGCAGAATTTGGAATCGCTAAAATTGAAACCCCAATATTCACAATCAATACTATAACAGATATTACTTCTATTCCCTATAAGGTTGTTAAAAAAGGTCATAATAATTGTATATTATAATATATTATTAGAATTTTAATGAAACCTTAATGTTGCCCCCCTTCCTTTTTTGGGTTGGGGGGTGTATCTTTATATATAACCTCAACGCAAGGTGAATATGCCCAAGTATTTCGATACCTACGAGAAGGAAACTCTATCTACCCTTAACACTCGCACAGGTGTCAAGAAGGTCAAGACTAACTATAGTTCCTACTGGATGGACTTTGATGATAGGGAGTATGTCGCTGAGGATTCCTTTTATAATACTGAACGTATCGTCAAGCTGGCGTCTGTTCGCAGGGCGGTGGCTAACTTCGTTCGCATCTTGACCAACAACGAAAAGATTGATGTGGTGTTCTCATCGGGTAAGGATTCCTATACTGATGGGAAGCAAGTCGTGATTGCGGCAGAAGATGATTCAGCTAAGTTTGATTCGATGGTAGGTCTGGCGCTCCACGAGGGTGCGCATTGTCTCCTTTCGGATTTTAATCTTATTCGTAATCTTGTCAACCTGAAGGATTGGGCTAAGTGCGTTCAGGCGATGAAGCCCGAACTTCGTAAGATGATTGATGATGATTTCACTACGGCCGATGGTGAGGAGTCTGCGAAGGACAAGGCGCAGGCGATGCAGAAGATGTTGGGTATGATTATGAACGTGATTGAGGACCGCCGTATTGATTCGTATATCTATCAGAACGCGGCTGGGTATCGTCCGTATTACGATGCGATGTATACCAAGTATTTCTTTAATACAGATGTGACCAAGAGTATGAAGTTTAATCCCGATTGGCGTGTTCCGACATTCCAGAACTATGCTAATTGGCTTATCAATATCTTCCACCCAGACTTTGACCGCAATGCCCTGCCTGGTCTGTCGAAGATGGTCAAGATGATTGACCTAAAGAATATTCGTCGGTTCGATGTGGACAAGAAGGACAGAATGCCTGCGAAGTTTGGTGAGTGGAAGTTTACTAAGGAGATTACTCCGTGGTATGAGTTTTTCAATGCAAAGGGTATACAAATTCCTGTCTACCATCCGTTCTCGAAGCACACGAACCTTCTCGACTACGATAAGCTCCCCCTTCTGTGGCGGACGGCCAATGATATTCTTCACGAGATTATCAAGCACATTGCCAACTACCAGGAAGAGATGAAGCAGCAGAGTGAGGAGGGTGAGGGTCAGTATGTCGTGATTGATATGAATGGTGTTAATATGAATGTGGATAAGAATGGGTTGGAGAATCTTGATATTTCCAACAACCCTGCTGGTGCTGGTAAGTTTAATGAGAAGAAGGCTGAGGCTGCGATGAAGAAGATGGAGCAGGCGCTTTCGGGTAAGATGAAGAAGAAGCAGATTAAGTCAAGGGAAAAGACTGACCTCGACAACATTGAGAACTCCGATTCCAAGATTGTTGAGACTGGTGATAACGTGGTCGGTAAGTTTCCGTGTCTGGTGATGCGTCGAGTCACGAAGCAGATTCTCGACTCAAAGGTGTTCCCTTTCTCTAATCACCGTTATGATTATAAGAAGGGTGTCAGCGAACTGATTAAGGATCCCAAGGCTGAGACTGCGGTGGTGAAGGGTGTGCAGATGGGGCAGATTCTTGCACACCGACTCCAGGTTCGTAATGACCCGCAGATTACCCACTTCACGCGTCAACCCCACGGACGGATTGACCGCCGTATTCTGGCGCAGTTGGGTATGGACATTGAGCAAGTGTTCAAGCGGACTACTGTGGATAACTACAAGCCCGTGATGATTCATCTTTCGATTGATGCATCTGGTTCGATGGGTGGTAATAAGTTTTACAAGTGTTTAACTGTCTCGACCGCTCTCGCATATGTGGCAAGCAAGGTCAAGAATATTGAGGTGGTGATTACCCTTCGTGGGGATAGTGATATCCCGATGGTCGCGGTGGTGTATGATAGCCGTAAAGACAATTTCCAGAAGGTTCGTAATATGTTTCCGTATCTTCACCCAACTGGTTCTACTCCTGAGGGTCTGTGCTTCGGGGCTACCCTTGATATGGTGACGGAGTGCGCTGGGGAGTATGATGTGTTCTTTATCAACTTCTCCGATGGTGAACCTGGGACTTCGGTTCGTCGTGGAAATGTGTATCTCTCGTATGGTGGGAATACCGCATACGACCACACTCGTCGGCAGGTGATGGCGATGCGTGAGGCTGGGGTGAAGGTAATGTCCTACTTCATCACGGATTACGATGTCTCACGGGTGCAGTATGCGTCCGCTTACGATCCGTTTAAGAAGATGTATGGTGAGGATGCAGTGTTCGTCAACGTGCAGAATATCACGGATGTTCTGCGCACTCTTAATAAACTTCTACTGAAAAAGGTGTAAAATGCAAAAAAAACTTTGGTTCCTTATTCTCTCGTTTATTACTATTGGGTGTAGTGAGAAGGTAGTTTATCTCACAGGTCCAACCACAACTAAGACTGATACCGTTATTGTAAATGCTGGGATGCAGACGGTCAATCTTCGTGTGGACTGGAGTAAACTGCAACAGTCAACCACAAGTAAACTAAACGATGGTATGGCTTACGCTATTTCCGACAGCGGATTGAACATCACTCACGTTGGTAGTCGGTTGGTGTATCCGAAGAACAATGCGTCCTTCACACAGTCGGTGGTCAAGGATACTGGTAGTACTAGTCTTATTACCCTACAGGTTCCTGCTACCGATACGGCACATTTATATGTGATTGCTGTCCACGAAGTGAATGGTGTTCGTAAGGCATTAAAGATGGGTGTGAAACGAAATATTAGTATCGCAGCAAACACTCCTATCAACTTTACCCTCGACTCATTGACGTTGATTGATACTGATTGGAATGTTACCGACACTACTGTCACTATTAGCGGCGACACTATTCGTATGAATGCAAGCAACGCATCTGCCAATAAGATTTTAAATATCCGTGTCACGGACCCATATCAAATTGGAACTGCGTTTGTTTCATATTCAAACAAAATCACAAAGTTTTATGGTAGTGGATTTGAATATGGTAACACGGATGGGTGGCGTAGATTTGGTATTGACGTATCAAACAAATCATTGTCTACTACTATTGACAAGTTCTGGCCTTACATTGATGGTAGTCTGTTTAATTTAAATGGTGAATACTTGATTGGAAAACAAGGTATTATTAAAACTACGTGGCAATAACCCTTGACAAATAAACCGTCGAACATTATATTCTTTGTAAAACTTATACCAGGAGAATAGATGCTAACTTGGCCATACGGGAATGAGACTCTGGAACAGCATGTGAATAGGTTTTCCAAGTATCTACATCGTAAACGAAAGTTTGATATTCCCAATCTTTCTGCGATGACCTATAGTATGTATCTACATTTCAAGACGCAGAGTGGTGAAACAATTGATATGTACGAGGACTTGAATCGTCCATTAAAGAACAAGGTGCATCTATGGAGTTTAGGACAGATGCAGGACGTAGCACAATTTTTGGCAAACAGAGTGCAAGTATATTGTGGAATTACAGCAGAACAATAATAAGAAACCCCACCAACTTCGGTGGGGTTTTTTGTTTACTTGATTGGTAACTTTGTTAATTTTTTCACACTATCTATTGTAACTTTGTGCATTTCAAATGATTTACTTTTTTCTGGAACATTTGGGAACACATATGCTTCCACTTGGTTCTTTACACGGATTACCTTCCAACAATGTGTAGGAACTGCGACACGTTTAATTCTCATTACTTCACCAACACATCCTGTTTGGACAAATACTGAATCGTTTTCTACCGCAAGAACTCTGGTCCATTCTTCAAGGTTCTTCCATTGACCACGATTTAAACCAGGATATTGTGGAGCCATATTGGTGAAATAGAAACTCTCTGCCATATGAACTTCATTACAACGTGTATCCGCTGCTGGGGAAAGATGCCCACGGTCAAATCCAGACTTGACATAATCTTCATCTATATCACTATCTTTCTTAGCTTGTGGGTCTGGGAGGAAGCGGTCAGTGCGTTTTGCTGGAACTTTACATTCTAGTTCACTTCTTGTGGTTCCCCATTCTACTAAAATAGGATATCGTAATGATTTAGAAAATACTGTGGTATAGTTCTTGTGAACGATTCGCACAGTATCTTGGGCATTAATACTAATAAATGGTATTAATAGAATAAATAGTATTTTTTTCATGCTTTCTCCAAAAAAGATTATAATATAATTAGTGAAATCTTAATGAAATCTTAATGTGTGGGGACTTGTGTAAAATGAGTCACTGTATTATCTTTATAGAGTAATGAAGTCCACTAACATTCTCTATGAGGAAATGATGACTACTTTGGCTAAGGTTCTCGACAACTTCACCGCGATTGACCACAACGGGAACGACATTACTGACGAGATTCCTATGACTGCTCGTAAGCGTGCATACAATAACGGGACGGCTCTTCGTATGGTTGCCACCAAGACTGGCGGGACGCAGTGGCGTAACGCCGATATGGAAGACTACGAGGCGCTCCGTAAGGTGGCGGTTCCTACTAAGTCTATTGAGAACAAGAAGAACGAGCTAGAGAATGATGTGGTGGATTTCTTGAAGGATTGCAACAAGATGAAGCCCGCTAATCTGATTATGGATAATCTGAAGTGGCGGTATCTGATGCGGTCAGTCCTTCGTGGTAAGAACATTATGATGACTGGTCCTTCGGGATGTGGTAAGACCCTTGCGGCACAGACTGTTTCAAAGGTTCTTGATGGTCGCCAGTTCTTTTATTTCAATATTGGTGCCACCCAGGACCCGCGTTCTACTCTTATCGGAAATACCCATTATAGTAAGGAGAAGGGAACGTTTGTGGCGGAGGCATTGTTCGTTAAGGCAATCCAGACCCCGAACGCTATCGTTCTTCTTGACGAGTTGACCCGTGGGCACGCTGATGCGTGGAATATTTTGATGACGGTTCTTGACGAGAATCAGCGGTATCTTCGCATTGACGAGATGCCCGATACGCCGACGATTCGTGTCGCAAAGGGTGTGACGTTTATCGCTACGGCTAACATCGGTGCAGAGTATACGGCGACCCGTGTTCTTGACCGAGCGATGCTTGACCGATTTGCTTCGGTGGTCGAGATGGAGCCGTTGGGTAGGGATGATGAGATTACCCTTCTCAATATGACATATCCCGAGGTGGGTACAGATAACATCCGTGCGATTGCAGAGATTGCAGATCACACTCGTGTTCAGGTTCGTAGTGAGGATCCTAAGGTCACAACCTCTATCTCGTCTCGTATGACCGTTGAGATGGCTGGTCTGTTGAATGATGGGTTTACTCTGGCAGAAGCTGCGGAGGCGTGTGTGTATCCCTTCTTTAGTCCCGCTGGTGGTAATGACTCTGAGCGAACCTACATGCGTCAGTTGGTGCAGAAGTATTTCGTGGGGGAGGGGTCTGGGACGCAGGCTCCGTGGCAGAACCCGCAGACTACCGATGAAGAGACTCCGTTCTAATGTGTCAGTGTAAGTGCTACGACCCAGGTGGTGAACGTGATAGTGGATACGTCTGTTACCATTGTAACGGGCGTATTCCCGTTCATTCAATAAAGACAGAAAATATAAATGGAAGAACCTATAACTTTTGTTCTAATGACTGCGCACACTTGTGGTCAAGTTTAGAGTAAAAGATATGTATAAATGTACCCTGACGAGGTTTTTATGAACCCAAGATATAACGTTATACTTCCAACATATTTAAAAGAAAAAATACTAGACTTTGTATTTGTTTCGGGTCTTGAATATTTTAACGTAAACTATGACCCTAGAAAAGAAGTAGAACAGGGTAATAGACGTTTCTGTATGCTTACAGAACATCCCACGCTTGAACTCTCACAGATGGTAGAAGCGTTCAAGGAAATTGCATACGAAGAAATAGGTGTAAAGGATATCTTACCTGAACCACAATTTGGAAACTTCATTGGTGTCAATATGAACGGTGGAAGTGTGCATGAACACCAAGACCAGCGTGATGAAAATAATAATGTTCATCTTCGTTTCAACTTTATGATACAGAAGCCAGATATTGGTGGTAATGCTATAATAGAAGGAAAAGAATATTGGATTGATGAGGATATATGTTGGATGAATTACGCATCTGAATGGAGGCACGGTTCTACACCTGTCGCTGGTGACCGTGCTCGTGTTGTATTGAGTTTGGGTGCGTGTGTTCCCGAACATATCGTAAAAGAAAAAATCTCAAAGAAAATTGGATGGGAGCACTAATATGTTTCACGAAATAGATTACGCAAGAGTATTACAACCACAAGAGGACAGTTATGACATACAAGTTTTTCAAGAAATTAAAAATAGCAAGGGATATGTTGCGGTTGACTATCCTACTTCTATACTCAGATTTCACAGAAAAGTTGCAGTCGTTCCGAAAAATGAAAAAGACTGGAACCATGTTCAACAAGTAAACTTTATAAACATATCGGAAACGTGCGAACGTATCTGGCCACTTGGATACAATAATTTCTGCTCTCTTGTTGATGCATATATTCCGTGGATTGAACCCGAATCAAACTATAGTGGGCAACACGGTGGAGAAGAGTTTGAGCATCAAGGTGGATGGGGTATCATGTCCACGTTGATTGATGACAACCCGTCGGCGTTATTCGCAAACTTAATGCATGAATTAATGCATTGGAAGTTGGTTGCACTTGGATTTGGTAATAAAGCAAATGTGTTTTTCCCTACAACCCAAGAGTTTATTCTTAATCACGAAAGTGAACTCTGTTGGTCTATCGTAAATAGTTACGCAGACACGGCACAACCTGCGGTGGGTAATAAACCAACTAATCGTCCCGTGAGTGCATCACTTCATGCATACTTGTCGTTCCTTGCAGTGGCACACGTGCATATTAAGAACTTACAGATTGACCCAAAGAATGAAGAATCAAAAGTAAAGGCAGCACGTTGGGCATCACGATTTGATAAATGTTTGGATGAACTCTGGAAAGTTGGGAAATTTACGGATAAGGGAACTCGTTTAATGATGGGTGTCAGTAAATGGACAGGTGATTTCTTTTATGAAGCGAAGCAGGTAAAGCATCTTCTATAAGGAGGTTTTATGAGTGAAGTGGTGTTGGCACTTGTAGGTTCAATTATGATGATAGCATGTTGGGGGGCAATTATTATGAATTACGAAAGACAAAAGGTGAAGCAGGCAAATAAAGAAAAGGGATTATACGAAACGTGTGTATCTTGTGGTGAAATGGTGCATGTTCGTAAAGATGTTCCTATTGACCAACGATTTCATTACGTAGAAGGAGCAGGACAACTCTGCTACGATTGTTATGATTACATTTATCGTAGTAAATAGTATTTAATACACCACTTGACAATCAATACCGATTGTTGTATATTTAATACAACCCTAACCAAGAGGTAAAACAAATGCCGAAGGCGCCTGTGTTTAAGCATGGAGAGATGGTGGTGATTACGCACCCCGTAGATGACCATTACCTTGATATGACGGGTGTAGTGATGGAAGAGGAGTATCGGGACTATATCAATGAGTATGTGTATTATATTCGACTTGATGAGGATGGATACGAGATGGAATTCACCGCAGATGAATTGACGCTTGAGGAGGATGTTTAATTGATACACATTATATTGATGTTTACATACTGGATACTTTTTCTTGCATACGTTCGTTATCTTGATACCAAACACCGCGAGGACAATTAAAATGGGTAAGACTTGGAAGGACACGAATAAGTGGGAAAAGAAACAAGAGGATAAGACTATCAAGAAGTCTAAGAAGGAATATGAAAAGAATAATCACGACCGCAAGTTTAATCGTGTGTCAAGCTATGAGTGGTATAACATTGAGGACTACGACAATGAAGATTAGTGTTGAGCAATATGGTGTGAAGGTCACGGTTGAAGTAGACCACGATGACCAAAATATGTATGAAATGTTAGAGCACTTTAAATCTGTCTTGATGGCTCTAACTTATCAAGAAGGTAGTTGGAAAGATGTAATCCAAACATTGGCTGATGAATACGAATACGAATGGGATGATAACGATGACGACACCGATAACCTATCTGAAGAATTACCAGAACCTATCCACGTTCGCAGCGAAGCTTGTTAAGCAGCAAGTAAAAAAGAACCCCGCGTCCAATCTTGGATTACCTACTGGTGGAACTCCTATCGGTATGTATGAAGAACTCGTCAAAGATAAGACGATTGGTTGGCGTGGGGTTAAAACGTTTAATCTTGATGAGTATGTAGGAATAGATTCCAAGCATCCAGAAAGTTATCACAACTTTATGGCACGGAATCTCCACGACCACGTGAATATCGCAAAGGTAAATATCTTCTTTCCTAATCCAGATTGTCCATTGGAATACGATAACACAATCAAGACCTATGGTGGGTTAGACCTTCTCGTGATGGGGATGGGGTCTAATGGACATGTAGCGTTTAACGAACCTGGAACGGATATGATGTCCCTCACACATATCACGGACTTGGCGGAGCAAACGATTCAAGACAACGCACGGTTCTTTAATAGTATTGATGAGGTTCCTACCAAGGCGGTGACAATGGGACTACGAACTATTGTCCAAGCAAAGAACATTCTTCTGTTGGTCACTGGTAAAAAGAAACTTAAAGTATTACAAAAAGCAATCTGGGGACCTGACTACAAAATCCCCGTATCTATAATCAATGGTCATAAGAAGGTGGAGATATTATATTGTGATTAATAAGTTAATGGTAGTTGCCCATCCCGACGATGAAACCTTGTTCGGCGGTGGTGAACTAATAAAACATCATAATGAATATAAAGTAATTGCTTTAGATTACGGAAATCACATTACAAGACATTTAGAATTCCTACGGGCAATGCAAATGATTGGAGTAGAGAAGTGGGAGCATTGGGATGGGGAACCCTATAAGACCTCCGCAGCCTACAACGAATCTATCTTGATACCTCGTATAGAACGGGTTTTAAACGAGCAAGATTGGGATATGGTGGTCACTCACAATCAAGGTGGGGAATATGGTCATTACCGACACGTATCCACCCATAACGTAATGGCACGGTTGTGTCCTGATAAATTGTATATATTTAATACTGACTTGACAACACGGCTTCCTGATGATATCTTACATAAGAAACACGAAGTGTTGTCAACCGCATATCAATCCCAATATAATGTATTAAGATGGTTTCGTTGGGAATATGAAGTTTTAACTAAATACCAATAATTTTAACCTTTGGTCAAGACTATGTATAAGGCACAATCTCAAACGGAGAACGTGATGGTCAAGCAGTATAGGGAAATGGTCAACACGAGGAGATTATATAAGTTTGAAGGTGATTTCTTCAACCTTCCAGCACACAAATATCTTAATGTACAACTAAGTCTTGTTACTGTTAGAAATATTGCTAAACTTATTTGGCACGAAGAAACGGATGGGAAGTTTTTGATCCCTGAGGTACGTTTCGGTAAAGGATTATATCACGGAACGGCAAAGGGTAAAAAGTATTATTATTCCTGGTGTGACCGACAAACTATTGAACTGGCACCAACGCAACGTGATTTACTAACGTTAATTCACGAAATGGTACACGCAATGGGATATGATTATCACGATTCCCGTTTCGTTGGACGATATATTAATCTTCTACACAAGTATGGTGGTGTCCCCAAGAAACCTTTGATAGTGGGAATGAAAGAATATCAAGTGGCACTTCCATGTAAATACAAAGGGTTATATAAGAAATGTTACCGAAAAACAAAAAAGAAGAAATAAGATATTCTGAATGGTACACCGAATATAAACATCGGTTGACCTCGAACAGTTACGCAGCAAAACTATTCATCCCAAGTCACACCGAACTTATGGTGTGGTATGAAAAGTGGCAGTTTAATGATGATTTTATGGACTATAAGCATATGTGGGATAAAGGTGAACCCCTTTTCCATATCCCATCGGGTATAGTCCGTTGTGATGAAATATTATCCAATAAAGATGTAGAAGTAGGGATGGCACTAATGAGTAAACGAAACGAGGGTGATATTCCCGACTCACGTATCGTGACCGAACTCAATGGTGGGAGCTGGCCAGTTAACATTGACCACGGTAGTCCATCCTACGAATATGAATCGTATGGAGTGTGGGTCAAGATGTATGAACATCCTACCTATATTCCAGAATTGGGTACCAATATAGTCGCCTATGGTGTAATGGAAGAAAACCTTCCGCCCGTAAGAGATTGCTTCAAGCACCACGGAGACAAACAACATAGACGATTACATAAAGGCGAGGCAGCGCTTCCCCACTTCCCCGTTGGTGGAAACGTAATGAATCCATTAACTATGAAAGGATGGAATATCAACTCCACATCATCTGCACATAGTACAGGACCAAAATTAAATTGGGTATGTAATATATGTGGTGGTGATACCTCCCAAGTAGAATATGATTACATAGGGTCAGGTACCAATCATCTCCAATGTGAATTAAAAAACCACATGCCACTTGGGTTAACACTATGAAACTCACACAAATGGTCAAGTGTAGTGGGTGTGCTGCCAAAATGAGTCCAGGTATTCTTTCTAAAGTCTTAGAGACTATCCCAAAAGAAACAGATAATAACATCTTGGTGGGACGGGAAAGTTTTGATGACGCAGGGGTGTATAGACTTCCATACCTCCAAGGGCAGTCAAATATGTATGAAAGAACAGCCCTTGTGCAAACCTTAGACTTCTTTCCACCCATCCACAACAACCCGTATAAGTTTGGACGTATTGCCGCTACCAATGCCCTAAGTGATGTTTATGCGATGGGTGGTATTCCAATCACGGCGATGAACATTGTCACCTTTCCAGACAACCTTCCATATGAAGTCTTAACAGAGATACTTCGTGGTGGTGGAGATGCGGTCCACGAAGCGGGGGCAGTTATCGTGGGTGGTCATACTATCACAGACCCAGAACTTAAATATGGGTTGTCGGTCACAGGTATTATCAATCCAGATAATATAATGACAAATAGTAGTGGGAAACCAGGGGATACCTTAATCCTTACAAAGAAGATAGGCACGGGGATATTATCTACAATGATGAAAAAAGATATCCTATCAGATATACATGAAGAAATACTGTATAAGAGTATGTCAACATTAAATAAAAAAGCCAGTAGGGTAGCAGTAGAGATGGGTATTAAATGTGCAACAGATATTACAGGGTTTGGATTATTGGGGCATTTAAATCATATATGTAGAGAAAGTAATGTCAGTATCCATATAGAGAAACATATGGTACCTATATTACCTGGAGTGTATGGAGGAATAGAAAAAGATTGTATAACTGGTGGTGGGAAACGTAATAAAGAGTATTTAAATAGTTATGTAGATTGGGGCAACTCTACACAAGAGATGATGGATATCTTAACCGATCCACAAAGTAGTGGAGGATTAGTGGTGGCAACAAAAACTCCCTATGAGTATATACAAATGGTTCCTGAAAGTAGTATCATAGGATATGTTGTAGATAAAGAAGAGTACAATATAACTGTAATATAATATGGGAGTGTAAAGAGTCTGGTGGCTCGGCTAATCTTCAAAATTAGTAAGTCCTACTCATTCCTATGGACGGGCGGGTTCGATTCCCGCACATTCCCGCCACTTTATGTATAGAACGGACATATCCCACATATAACGGGGTCTGTCCGTTTTATCATTTTCTACACGTGTTTTATCATCTTTCTGTGCATCTTCCTGTGTGTTTTATCATTTTTCGTGTGTATGGGTACGCGGTCGCAATAATACCTAATATTTCTATAATAAACTCTATATAAATTTGGTATTGTGATAACACAACATTATATTACCTAATCGAACAAGCACTCGTGTGTTCGCGCCGCGCCTGATTTTTTTTACACATAGAATGCGCCCCGTGTGTGGAATATTATAAATGTGAGTAGCGCGCAATGTGGATAATATGTGGGGCGGGTTCGTGATAGCACACAACCTCGTTGCGATGTGGATATGTGGAAAAATGATAAAACCGTAAAAGCATGATAAAACTGTGATAAAACGCACGCCCGTACAAAAACCGAATACCGATATGCTTTGTCCCATTAGCGTGTCACGGATAGTTGACAATAACGGCTGTCACGATAGGTTGACATCCTAATAATATGTTATATTGACATAGCCTACTGACATTATGACATTACCCATTATTGCCCGAACAAACACCGAACGTATTGTAACGATTTCTTATAACGCTTGACAAGGGGCGGGGCTTCCTATTAGATTATATATTAGGGAGGGCTGCCCTTGTTTTATCACGTTGTTGTTTTATCATTTTTTGGTGGGCAAGACGAAACCCCGCCGATATTGTTAGATATGGGGCGGGGAAACCTTATAGGGTTTTTTATATTATCGGCTAAAGTAGGGATAAGGTTCGAGGAATGCAATATCGCAGAAAGTGACCTCACCCGCATCGTTAATGACATGCCTGAGCCGTCCGCCTGTCCGCCCGCCTGGGGGATTGACCACCTGGACGATATCGCCGTCACGCAGGATGCCGGCGATAACTTCGAACAGCCCCCTACCCGTTACCTTATAAAACTTGCCCACCTTTACGCTGCGCATATTAGGTTACGCCCCCACCATAAAAAGGAGCTCCTGGGCGCCGTATACCTTACTCGCCCCGCAGCTCTCGCACTCGTACTTTCGAGCATCGGGTTCCACGCCGAACTGCTCATCACCACAAGAGATGCAGATGCCAATGTTATCGTCCATCTCCACTGCTTCCATGATTCGGTCAATCGAAACCTTTGCCATTTTTTTATTTCCTCTTACTTGGTGATGGTGTAGGGCTTGTTCCAGTCGCCCACCTTCAGGTTGTAATAATACGCGGTGTCGAAGTAGTCCGTCTGAATGTCACTGCGGTCATAATAGTCTGCCGCCTTCAGCGCAGAAATCATCTCACCGATGAAATCCTTCGCCGTTCCATCCTTGTAGTGCTGGTCGAACCAGTACTGATTAATATCGAAGTTATACCGCTCACGCGCGTGGTCGATATCCATC
>SXGR01280861.1_pt1 | contig 15337 bp, 12 predicted proteins | sample 3174711 | NCBI WGS metagenome assembly SXGR01 (sample SAMN11356860, study PRJNA531348) | freshwater metagenome | isolation source: freshwater sample F1-60 | place: China: Fuxian Lake, Yuxi | collected 2017-12-25
ATTAATTATCAGTTTGTAAAATATTTAGCAGATATTCTTAAACAGTTATTTCCGGATAAATTAAGAAAAGCAGTATTAGTCGACCCCCCGTCTATATTTATACATAGTTATGATATAATAAAGAAGTTTATAGATAAACCCACGCGATTTAAAATAAGCTTGATATCAACAAAGGATAATCGTATATTATATGATGATATTATGGACGATTAAAAATATTATTATATAATATGGAAACTTCAACTATAATAATTATTGGAATAATAATAATAGCATTAATTTCAATAAGTGCTGGAATTATATCGATAGTTGCAATAAGTAAAAACAATTCAAGCGCAGAAATAACGAAATTACAAAAAGATTTTGATGAATTTACAACATCAATTCAGAAAGTTGTTGTTTCACAAGCGCAATCATTGAATACTGGGACGCGGGGTCTTCAAGGACCGCGGGGGTCATCTGGTCCTCAGGGACCCCCTGGAATGAGTTATTCGGCTGCCGGACAATTATTGAATATGACAACAAAAACAGTAGTTACTCCAACCGCTGGTAAGGGTCTACAATCAATCGTATATTTAGATAATAAAAATAATTCTCCATTACAGTATTGGTTTTTGGAAAATAATCCAGATGGAACAGTTAATGTTAAAAATAAGTATTCTGAACGATGTTTAAATACTGATGGGGGAAACAACGTTTTCAGTGATATTTGTAGAAATGACAATACTCAGAAATTTATATGGAATTCACAAATGCAATTAGTATCCAGTGGGCAAAATGGAAAATGTATGACTATTCAAGATTTTAGTCGTAATACTGGAAATTCAACTAATAATTTAGATCCAATAACTGGACAGGCGTTAGCAAATACAAATAATGGAACTGTAAAAAAAGTCGCGTTGGATACTTGTTCATCTTCAATTAATCCGAATCAAACATGGTTGGTTGGTAATTAGTTATTTTTCGTAAAAAATGAAAGATATTTTTTCTAATATCTTTTATAATTAAAACTCATGAAAATCAAAATGAAACCGATAGAAGTTGAAGATAAAAAGACATTCGGACAGAATTTGGATGAAATTATTGAAAAAATAAACGGCTTGAATATGAAGAAGACTTTATTTCCAGAAGAGTATGATGATATCGATTCAGAATCGGATTGTTCTGATTACGATATGTCTTTACACGATGGAAAATCAGAATATGATTATATTTTATCGGTCATATCATTGGTCAATAAATCGATTGCTTACTTGAAGAGAACAACAACCCCTTTAAGTCGGGAATGTAAAATGAAGATACTGCGATTCTTTAAGAAATTTTACAATAAGATGCGAATTTATTCGAAGGCGATTATTTTTATTCCGTACCATCCAATATATATTAATTTGAATGAATATCAAAAACGTATTTTTGTGGAGATTTGTGATTATCATCATGAATTATTTCATATTCTTTCGACAAAGTATCAAAAAACTAACTTTTTAAAAGCAGAACTGATTCGTGTTTATACGCTCATACAGAAGTATTTGACGTCGATTCATGAATTTATTGACAATGTCGTTGAGTAGGTTAAAAAATTAAAAGTTTGTATCCATTATAAAACAAAAGATGACTTATAATTTCAGTGAATTATCTCGGAAACTGACGAAGCAACTTAGTAAAGAAGAGAAAAAAGAATACGGAATATTTCTGACTCCATTGAAAACAATTCGAGAAAACATCGATTTTTTGAGTCCTTACATTAAAAATGGAATGATCGTATTAGAACCATCGTGTGGGTCATGTCATTTCATATTTTCATTATTGGAAAAATACGATTTGAATATAACAGGAGTCGAATTTAATAAGAAAATATTCGATTCAATATCAAAATATGAGACCGAAAAGGTTAAGTTATATCATAAAGATTTTATTAAATTCGAGACTTCGACTTCGACTTCGACTTCGATGAATTACGATTTAATAATAGGGAACCCTCCATATTTCGTTATGAAAAAAACGGATGTTCCATCGATGTATCACAAGTATTTTGATGGGCGACCGAATATTTTTATTATTTTCATCATAAAATCACTCCATCTTCTAAAAAAAGATGGAATATTGAGTTTTGTATTACCGAAGAGTTTCTTGAATTGTCTGTATTATAACAAAACGCGAAAATATATTATTGAAAATTATAAAATATTATCAATCATTGAATGTTCCGACGAGTATATTGACACAAAACAGCATACCATTATTTTAATCATCCAAAATAAGAAAGATGCGACTGCGAATGCGGGATATGTATTAAATTATGATGGAAACTATATCTTGGGAAATCGGGAATCTATTGATAAATTGCGGGATTTATATGAGAATTCGACGACATTGGCGCAAATGAACTGTCGCGTATTTGTGGGGACCGTAGTGTGGAATCAGAATAAGGCGATATTGACGAATGACGCGACGAAGACGCGCCTCATTTACAGTTCGGATATAAAGGATAATGATTTAGTATTACAAAAATATGCGAACATTGAGAAGAAGAATTATATTGATAAAGCGGGATGTAATGAGCCGATTTTAGTAATCAATCGGGGATATGGTGTTGGAAATTATAATTTTGATTATTGTTTAATTGAAGGTGGATTCGAGTATTTGATAGAGAATCATCTTATTTGCGTGAAATGTGATTTGGAAAATGATGGCGCAGTTGCTATGTATAAGAGGATTATTGAGTCATTAAAGAATCCAAAAACGATTGAATTTATAAAATTATATTTCGGGAATAATGCGATTAATACTACTGAACTTGCGAATATTTTACCAATATACAATAAATTATAATAAAATAACTTTTTGTAAAAGTTATTTTTAACTGTCAAAATTGAAAATAATATTATTATAAATATAAATCATGTGTATTTATCTAATTCCGCAACATGGGCTATGTAATCGGTTGAGCTGGATTTGTGGATTTTATTCATATTATCTGACGATATCAAATAAATGTCCAAATAAGGAGTGTATATGTTATATAAGATGGATACCCACAAAAGCTTGTAATGGACACTTCTTGGAGATTTTCAAGACTTTTCCGCATTCTAAATTTGTTAAATATGATAGAGAAGTTCCAAAAGGTATAATGATATATTCTGGTCAACATAGTATCCCGAATATTTATTCAAAAATATTGAAAATTAACATTATTATAACACCTGAGATTGAATGTCAAATTTTTGGATTGCTTCGCTTTAATGATAAAATTCGAAAAATAAGCCATGAATTCATTGATAAATATTTCAATAAAAATAATACTATTGGACTTCATGTTCGTAGAACAGACCATGTAGGATTCGCCAAGATGCGCGGAAATTATACTAATGATGACTATTTTTTCAATGTTATAGAAGACGAAATTAAAAAAGATTTTGCAGTTGTATTTTTCTTATCGACTGATAACAGAAATACGCAAGAAATATTTATAAATAAATATCCAAATAATATAGTTATTTATAAAAAAATAGAAATGTTGGATAATAGTTTTCGTCATACTACATTATTTGATACAGGTATTGATATAAGTATTTTGACTTATTGTAAACGCATCGAGGGTTCTTTTCATTCATCGTTCAGTAGAGTTGCTGTAATGTTAAATTTGAATAGACGAAAAGAAATTAAGAATGCAACTGAAGAATTGGATCGATATGTTTTTCATACGAAATAATATTATAATTTTTCTAAATATTGGAGTGTATCTTCAACGCAATCCACCTTATGACCAATTACCGACTCATGATGTAAAAGATGATAATCATTACCATCTGATTCATATTTATCACCGAAGTAGTGTATTTCATCATATGCGTCCTGAATATATTCAACCACTTGGACTTTATCAAATTCATTCGGATACAATCCAATTCCAACCATTCCGCCTTCCGAGATAACAACATCATCCAAAATTCCAATCTCTTGCGCGGTCTCTTTAAGAATCGCAATTAGTTCTTTACGATAATTGCGTGAGCGGTCCAATTCAATGAAAACTGACCGCTCCTCATGCGTAGCCGTCATACCAATTAGTGAAATATATATTATTCCACTTCTCAAATCTACGAAGTTTCCTGTGAGAGTGTAATCGACCTGCGACAAATAATTGAGCGCATTTTTAATGAGGACGTTTATCTTTGTATAGAGTGGGTGTTCGCGAATATTCCGGATGTGTATGAGTTCGCGTCCGCGATGATAGACGCAACCGCATTCCGTAAAATAATGGTTCATTTCTAAATCTCCCAATTGTGAAAGCGCTTTATCCAGTTTTCCTCCTCCAACGATTCCGATATCAAAACCTTCGGCCACTTTCTTTCGGATGGCAGTCTTCATTTCGGGACCGACTGCTTTACTTGATTCCGCGATGGTTCCATCAATATCAAATAAAAGAATGCGTCTCATTTCTTATGTTGTAATTCCACAATTAAATTCCCAAAATCAGACGAATTCGAAGTATTCGATAAATGTGCACGTGTATTAAATATCTGCTTACTTACATTCTTTTTGAGTTCATTATATGGGGTCGAATAATTACCGGTTCGACTTGAATGAATATTTATAAGTACATTCCCGCTTTTCGTAATACGATCGTTCAGTTTATTAAATATATTGTATAGTGTTGTGTCGAATCCTCCGCGTTTGAAGCAATCAATGATGATTGAATCATATTTTTGTTTATTTTTAGTAATGAAATCTTGGAGACTTGCACAATTGATTTTTAATTTGATATTTGGATTCAAGTTTTTTTTAATTGACGGAAAAAAATATTTTTTGAAATGGTCGATAACGATTGGAGATATATCGACGCAATCAACAATAGTATGTGTTTTCGGATTGAATCCAGTAAGAACTGTCCCGCCTCCAATACCAGCGAGTAATATTCTATTCGGACGCACTTTTGATAAAGTACAATTACATTTTTTCTGAATAATCTCATTATATTTGTATAAATTTTCTTTTGGATTGTCTTTATTCATTGATGATTCAAATTTATCGTCGAAAAACAAATGGACTGTTTTATTATCCAAAACTGTCCTGACATGACTTCCAATAATACTGTCATAATCTTCTTGTAAAATCATTATATACATTATATAATATAATTATTATCCACTACATGAATGACAAATATGGTTATCTTCCTCAAACACTTTTTCTTTTAGTTTTGGATCAATCGTGAATTGTTGGGCCTGAATTTTTGGACGACTTCTGATATAATATGAACCAGTTTTCAGACCGCGCTTCCAACCATATATCAACGCACTTCCGAGTGTTTTAATATTGGGCTCTTCAAAGAAAAGATTCATCGACTGCGTCTGACAAATAAAAGGGGCGCGTTCTGCGCAAAGGTCAATGATCGTTTTCTGTTTAATTTCCCAAACCGTTTTATACATTTCTTTCATATGAGATGGTATCCCCTCGATATTTGCGATACTACCATTATTTGCAATTATTTTATCTTTCATTTCCTTGGACCAATTTCCGATTTCTAACAAATCATTAACTAAATATCGATTCAGAACAACGAAATCTCCGGCTAATGTTCGGCGAGTATATATATTGCTAGTTATTGGTTCAAAACACTCAGTATTTCCTAATATTTGACTTGTGGAAGCTGTGGGCATTAGGGCTACTAATAGACTATTACGGACCCCGTATTTCATAATGTCCGTTCTGAGAGTATCCCATTTTTCTTTTCCTAAAAATAGACTGTTTGCGGGAACTCCATATTTTTCATGTTGAAAAATCCCCTTCGATAATGGGCTACCCCTAAAACGCTCATATGCACCAAGACCAGATATGACTTCATCACTTGTAAAATAATCTCCATTATATTCAAATCGTGTTTTTACATTACGTTTTGTGTATTCCTTAAATTCAACGCTTTCCATAACTGCATATCGCTCCCGCGCGATGGAACATGACGCATTCAAACAATAATACTGCATCGCCTCAAAGACTTGCTTATTCAATATTTTCGCATCATTGCTCTCAAAAGAATACCCCATCTTTAAAAGCATCTGTGCGAATCCTTGGACTCCAATACCGAGAGGACGCATCTTAAAATTTGACCTTTCCGTTTCGGGAACTGGATAGTAATTTATGTCAATAACACGATTCAAATTCCGGACTAATATGTCGCAAATTTTCTCGAGGCGTCCGTAATCAATACGCGGTTTAGAATATTCTACAAAATCAGTATATCCCCCGATATAGGTTTCCCCTATTAGAATTTGTGGGACAGTGTCATATTTGACCCTAAGATCCGCATACATCGCATGTCTGGCCTCATCATCGTCTAAAACTATTTTATTATATTTGAGGCCCATCTTATTAAATAATTGGATGGTCCGACTACAATAAATACAATCTGTTTTTGAATAAATAGTTATCTCTTGGTTAAAGCTTGGACATACTACTAATTCTCCTAGCGATATACTTGCTAAGCAACAACAAGCGTATTCATTCGCGTCACTATATTCAACTATTTCTGCGCATAAATTACTACTCTTAATTGTTCCTACATTAGACTGGTTGCTCATTTTATTAATTTGGTCTTTGTAAAGTATATATGGTGTTCCTGTTTCAATTTGGGAACTTAGAATTTTCTTCCAAACTTTACTTATGTCAATTTGTGAAACGAACTTTTTACTCGCTTCTAATTCAACATATTTCGCATCGAATGTGTCCCCATATAAATCAATGAGTTCATTCGTATCATTGGGATCAAACAGGGACCATAGGACTGGATGGTCTGGGTTTTTACTTGCTTCTTCGACACGTCTCATGAACAAATCTGGTATCATTAGCGCAAGAAATAGGTCACGTGTTCGCATATCTTCGGCCCCATTATTTTTGCGCAACTCCAAGAAATCCATAATATCAGGATGATGCGGTTCCAAATATACTGCGATAGATCCATTGCGTTTTCCTGAATTATGGACAAGTCCTAAATCATCTGCAACATAACTGTGATTTTCTTGAATTGTTAAATCATATACATCACCATCATATTCGAATTTTTTAATATAATTAATCGGATACCACAAGTATTTATTTACATCTGGATAACATACTAAATCGCCAATTAGCAATTCTGACACATAAAAATATCCATCTACAAATCCACGTTTTATATAAACTTGATGTTCTCCAGTCACTCGAACAAGTTTATTTTTAAGACAATTCGATATATAATATATCTCTTTCTTGATTGTATTTTTAATAACATTCAACACCGGTTTATAATCACAATTAATCGTCATCACCAAATCTCCAACTTTTATTTTACTTATTGGTTTAACCTGCGCATACATATCAAATACTTGAATGTTCGTCTCTGGAGCAAAACATTGATTTATATATTTGGCAGTCTCATTATATACGCGCAACATCGGTATAATCCCATTACTATAACCATTCGAACTATGAATCCGTGCGTTCTTTCCTCTAATATTATTCATATGGACACCCAATCCTCCTGCCCATTTGCTTATTTTCGCACAATCACTTATATTTTTATAAATTCCGGCTACGCTATCATCAGTTCCCAACAAGAAACAACTTAATAATTGTGGATTATTAGTTCCACTATGAAAAAGTGTCGGCGTTGCGTGAATGAAATTTTTATGACTGAGATAAAGATAACTTTTTAATGCGGTTGTTATATTGTTCAGATGAAGCCCTAAGCTAACTCTCATAAATAAATACTGGGGTCGCTCTACAATGACCCGTCGAACCCTTTGTAAATAACTCTTTTGAAGTGTCTTGAACCCAAAATAGTCAATCTGATAGTCATTATCATGTTTTATTGATGAATTTATGAGGTTTTCATTATTCATAACGACGTCATATAATGATTTATTCACTAAATTATTTAAATATAATATTTTGATTGATTCTGAAAATGTGGTAGGAGTTGTTTTGTGATTGTTGCTTATTATAATGCGGGATGCAAGTATTTCATAATCAGGATGCTCTGTTAAATGACTTGTACATATTTCTGCAGTTAATTCATCCAACTCCTCTGTTGAAACACCATCGTAAATACGAGAACATACTTTTTGCGCAATTAAATTAGAGCTTACATTGAGTCCATGGCTATTGTTTTTTATACGGCGTTGAACTTTATCGAAATGGACTTCCTCACGTTTTCCATCTCTCTTAACTACATAAATTTCAGACATATTTATTATAATATTTTTTTGGTTGCTTTTTACCGAAATCACAGAGAACTTATATTCAATTTGCAAGAGTTTCAAAAAAAGATTGACTTGGTAATTCAATACCATAAACCAATTTGTTAAATATGGGCGGTATCAAAAATGGAATTTCATCAGCTTCTACAAGTTTCCTTTTTGAACGTTCAATAATATCTTTCAAAACAACAAGTGGATTTGGAAGAGTCATAAGACATATAAACTCTTCGTAAATTGTATCAACTACATCTGGTGTCGCTTTCTCACATGAATAAACATCAACTAATCCAACTAAAATAATTAAATTTTTACAACTTTGTATAAGAATATTGAAAAATGGAACAATATATCCATCGTATTTATTGTTCGTGTAATCCTGTATATATTGTGAAAAAACCAGATTTATCTGATTACAGAAAGTTTCATCTCCTTCTGAACACCAACACATTGAGCGAAAACGCTCCCACTCATTTTTCAAAATATGTAATATTTGCGGGGACGAATCATCAATTCGTGGAAGAACACATTCGGTCCAATATTCAAAAAAACGTGATGGTGCAAGACGTTCTCCATTTTTAATTTGTTTATTGAATTTTTGAAGAATAATATTCATCGACCAGCTACTGAGAGGACCAACCATATTATCTGGGTTAGATAACCTCAATATACTACCAATTTCTGATGAAGTTACTGGATATTCGCTCAAAATAGAAACAAGTTCTTTTCTGAAATATTTAGTGCTATTGTTTTTGAACTCTTTCAATTCAGCGCGACCATTTTCAATAACTTTTTTATTCATTTCTTTCAATAGTTTAATTTGTCCTCGAAGTTTAGCAGTTTCTTTCTCAAAAATATCGTTCTGTTCTTTCATAAATCGGACATGGTCTTCAAGTGTAAAAGGAATTTCATCTGGATTCGATTCAGTTTTGGTTAGCCTTTTCTCTAATTGGAAAATTTCACGTTTGAGTTCAGAATTATCCTTTAAGAGCTCTTGTAATCGCACAATTTCTTTCTTCAATTCGACATTTTCACTCATGATTTGCGCAAATGAGTCGTCTGTTTGAGTTGTTTTGGCGGAAATTAAAACTGGATGTGTTTGCGTTGTAAATTCTCGCAAATTTGTTGATTGTGTTTGCGTTTCTTTTTCAGAAGATTGTTTTATTTGTCTTTTTATCAAAATATTATCTGGCTTTGGTTGAAGTTGTGCTTGAATATTCATTTTTGAAAGAATGGACACTATTTGAGAACAAGAATCACCCAAAAATGCGCTGTATTCTTCTAATTTTTTTCGGATAGAAGATGCAACCGTTTTAGATGATTTGTTAATAAATTGTATCCGACTTTGATGAACTTTGAACTCAAAGCTACTAACTGGAATAACAATGTATTGAATAATACTTGGCTCATTGAAAAATTTACGAATAAGATCAATGTGCTTGTGATACTTGAGAAGTTTCTGAATTTGCGTTTGAAGATAAAATACGATTGAATAAATGAATGATGAAATAAAATCAACATTCTGACACAATTGATGTCCAGATAGCTCGTAGCAAATCATAATCAATATAATATTGAAAGGTTCTCCTTTGATAAATTCATCTTTTATTTCATAAAAAACACGCTTTATATCACTTCCAAATGAAATAACAAAACGGAATGTATGAATCTGTAATGTCGGTTCAGTCGGCGGAGAATTATGAAAATGAATACCATTAATTATTTGTGGGGAACGTGTTGTCATTTTTGATTTAATGTGTAAAATAACCCATAAAAATATTTCAATTTTTATTTTTTTCTAATAAAATACTATAATGAATATTATTCTTTTTATTATTTTTATAATTGTTATTTTAGCGATTGTTTGTTCGGACAAGGTATTTGGAGAGAAGTTCCAAATTAATAATATAAGCTGTCTGGGAAATTGTCATAATGAACCACTCACACAGGCGAAGTGTTGGCAAACGAAGGCATTTCCTTGTCCAAAAGATAATGGGAGCTTTACTCAATGTACCAACAATTTCAAACGGGACATTAATATTGCGGATTGTTTAGAAAGAACATATTATTATAGTCCAATTGATGAAAGATTAAGTGAAAAATGTGTTTATGAGAAGACTTTTCCATTCGCGGTTAAACCGCTAGAATCCACAGAAACACCAAGTATTTTTCCGAGAATAAACGTATGGCGAAATGATGATATTCCAGTCCTTTTCATATAAATATATTATTATAATAAATATGTCAGATATTGATTGTAAGTGTCCAAAATATGTTGGTGAACCATTTCCATATATTAAATATACATGCGAACCGTCGTCAATTTATATAAATTACATAATGAGTCAACTCCTTATTCGCTCCAATTATTACAACTATTTACAGACCGGTGTTAATCAGGCTCCCGACCTAAAAAATAAATACTCATACACAGTTCCAATATATACATTCAAATATTACTCAATATTGGACCCACAAATTGTATTGAAAACATATACATACCAGCAATTATTCAATATTTATATTGTCGCCCAACAATATAAAACACTTGAAATTGTTCCATTCGAAATAAAAGATAACTGGGACGATGTAGATAAAGAAGTCTATACAAATATATTGATGCTTCCAGTCATTGAGTCGCTCTATCAGGCTATCGCCCTTGCGAACCAATATAGAGCCGAAGGTCGAGATTATAGCTATACATTCACAATTCCGAGAAATATCATAATAATTGAGCGAGAAGAAATACCCGCAGGTCAAATATACTCGCGCGGTTATTCTAGAGATGAGCTCATAACAATATCGCGTAATGCGCCAGTTTTCGTAAATGCATATGAGTTTAATGGAATGTTTATTGAGTTCGCAAGAAAATAATTTGTTATTTATAATTATAGTTCCGTACAAATAAAAGCGCAAATGATATTCATATAAAATGCTATAATAGATTAGTTAATATTTTCGTAATATACTTGAAACCGTCAAGTATATTACTAATTCATAAACATTTACGGAAGAAAATATGTTTCATGACACATTGAACATTCATGTAGATGTTTAACAACCGCTGGAAAACAAGTTAAACAACAAATGTTGTGTTTTTTGCATCTTCCAATAACACTAGACTTTCCTTCATCATGACAAATTATGCACATGTCTAGTGTTATTTTAGAATCGGGAATTGTCGCAAATATTTTCTTGCAAAATGGACTCGCAACTATAGAGTATTGTTTGTCCAGATATCTAAAATACAAATGCATTTTTTCTGGTGAGACCAGTCGTGCGAATCTTTGATTAATTATTATATTCCGAACGTGGAGAGTCGCATACAAAAACCGACAATATTGGAACAAATCAATCCAACTGACTTGTGGTTCTACTGGTTCTTCACACCTATACATATATCGCAATATTTTCTTAAACAATTTCAAAAAATTGCGAAAATTTACGCAAATGACATTAATGTAATTGAACACAGATTCAGATGTTCCATAATTTTTGACCAGAAATTGTGGAACAGTATGTGGTTCTTTCAACGTGGGTAAAAACTGATCAAACCCATTTGTTTTCATGAATTGTGTGATTGAAATCATAGAATCTGTGATAAATTTAATGATTCCACATTTCATCTCATGATTCTGATTCAACCACGCTTTGATTTCAGAAAACGGATATATGTTTGAAACCAACAACGAAAATAATTGGATGATTGAATCCGGATTCGTAAATGAAAAATCAGGGATTCGTGGACCAACATAAGATTCTGGAGCAGATTGCTGAAACGCATCGCGGATTTTAAAATTCGGATATTCATCAGCGAATTCGTGAAATAAGCATATCTCGGGTTTATGCGCAATTCTTTCCGATTCCAATAGGTAAAGTCCATGAATTATTTGCGCGATGGACACGGTCTCCTGTTTAATTTCTCCTGAATATGGGTCGAAGACGCAACCACAGATTGTATGTAAGAACACGATCTCATTCGGCTTACATCCATCGCCAGTATTACAGAAAAACAAAGATTTGCGGTTCATGCAAAGAAATTGCAATTCATTCGTACATGAATTGATGCATGGTACATACACATGTGATGGATTCACAATTGGATTTCCACTAAAATGGATTCTCACGTTAATGTAAGTATTAGTATTAAGATGTCGTTGCACGACTTCCAGAATACTATTCAGAACCGTTTGTTTTTTAGTGTTGCATTCATGGCAACAAAAAAATCGAAATGTGAAATATTTAAATATTTCATGTGCTTCAGCACAATCATCTCTTGGATTATATTTACACGCTTTTTTACAAAAAGTACATTTTTTTGATACATCCGAACTAAAATGTGTCAACCTTCGTTGAGTTGTTTTTGGAACTGTATATGCAATAAGTAACATCGGGGGGGGGGAAACAATTCAATTACAGATAATATTACGATTATTTTACTATCAATTATTATAATTATTTTCAATTCAAAAAATTATATGATTGAACACAACACATCGAACATTTAATTTACAATAACAGTATTCAAACATTTACACACACTTGATGTTTATCGTCAACAAATATCCATCTCACTTTTACGATGGAGTTAAAAATTTGACAAAACTGTCGAGAAATATAAGAATCTCATCGATTTCTGGACCCAAATCGTGTCTTGCACTATATTTATTGACGATAAACACAAAAACACGCTTGAAGTCACATATAAAATGATTTTTTTGAATCGATTCAATATCAAATTCAGGCGATTTTGAAATTTTCGCAAATTTGCACATTTGACGGAGTTGTTTTGAACTTCTATCATCACTTTCAACCGCGTCAGTTTGTTGAAGTTGTTCTGAAATTCTATCAACAACGCTCATGAGATGACGAATAACAATCCCAAATCGAGAATTACATAAAAATTCTCGAATTTGTTCAATTGATGATTGATCGTCATATATTTGTTCAAATTTACAATCAATCAATTCGTAGATCAATGTGGAATAGTACATGTACTGAAATTCCGTAAATTGCGCTGTTAATTGAGACAATGAACGAATTTCGAATGTATTCATCAAAATGATGTAATACGGGCAAAAATGTTCATACGTTTTCTTCGGTCGAGGTTGAATGAACGCATCAATACATTTTCTCCTCTTGAACAACACATAGACAGATTGTTCCGGTAATGATAGATACCGTCTTCCACTCGGTACAGATGACATATCAATACATGCAGGACGTCTTCTAAGTGGAGGAACGTCATCGTCATCGTCATCGTCATCGTCATTGATTGGAGGAGGAGGAAACACAGAACGCAAAATAGTCAGATAAAGTTCCGTAGGGGGGAGATGAAAATTTTGCGAATCGTCATAATTACACGATTTTAAGAAAATCAGGTCTAGTGTTGAAAGTGAAACCAATGCGTACTTATTATCAGGTGTAATTACACCAACACAGTTCTCATCAAGGAAACTGACAATTGGAGGACCGCGTTTGTCGGAAAAAATTGTAATTAATTCACGAGAAGGACGCCCACTAATTGGTTTGAACGACTGTCCAACAATCAAAAACCAATAGTTTTTTGACAAAAACTGTTTGATAAATGAGTAAAACAGAATTCGGGTCTGATTCTCATTCCGAACAAATCGCAAATCGTCTTTATCGATGAACATCCTCAAAAACACAGTAAGCACAACTGTGTTAATGTGATTGAAATCGAATATATCAAAATATCCGATTTGGCGAAGAGAACTAACAAAAGAGTTCCACAATTTTGGGATGAGATACTCTACGCCACAATACATTAATGTATCGAACTCAATAACCCGAAGGAATCTGAGGTAATCAAAGCGTCCGAGCCCAAAATTTGGAGAATTCGTGTCGCTATATGACGCGTAACGTATATAAATATACGTCGGATTAAACAAACCAACTGAAACTTTAGGAACTTCCGGAACAGAACGTGTCAAATCTGCGCGTAGTGCAGAAAATTCTGGAAGGACATGTAAACAAAACAGTCCATGCATTCCACCCCCATAGTTACCCGAACTAAATCGAACAATATGTTTTGTGTTGTTCTTGAAGTATTCATTCAGCATATAATACTGAAGTTCATCGGGACCGTTTCCAGATTCGAACAAAATCTTGTATTTTGTTCCGTCTATGAAAACGGTAAACGAATTTGGAATGTAATGATTCAATTCCAACTTCAATTCGTAATTTTGTGTTTTATATAATCTATTATTAGACATTCTTGTTGTTTTAATAATATAATATATAAAATATTATATTTTTTTACCATCAATTTATTATATATTGAAAAATTATTATTATTTCTCCAATATTTACACCGTATTTAGAGCAACACGCTTTTTAAGTACCGACTTTATTATTTATAAAAATTACTCGAAGAATTTTTCACATAAATTAGAAATCGAAAAGTGTGACCGCTACTTAAAACCATATCCATTGGGATGAACATTGCTCATCACAATGGATAGGGAAATGCGTATTACGCATTTCAGTATAATCAGATTAAAATATATATATAGTAGATGGGTCTTGGAATCATCATCATTCTCTCTGAATATTACGATTTTGTTTTTTTAATTTTTACACATTTACACATTTACACATTTACACATTTTTAAACGCAGTTTTTTATATAGTCATAAACCATATAAATATCATTTGTAATTCTTCTTTATTTTTCGTGTTTTATTTTTTGGAACATATTTCTCTGGTCTTTCATAAGCATCCTTAAATATATTTTCATAAAATTAATTACAGCAATTTTCAAAAAAAACTATATTTTTTTTGAAAATAATAAAAAATTGAAATATAATACTTAAACAAATAAGTATCATATTATTACAAGATGAGTGATATCAATAATCACACTAACTTTTCAGAATTGGAAACAATACCCCAATACCCCAATATTGAAATACTAATAAGTGTATGTAAATCTTTCGAAGGACAAGAGATATCATTAACTGTTACATTTATGGAAAAAATTATTCCTATTTGTAATTGTAATGCGGTAGGATATATATTAGAAGATGTATTTTATCCGATAATTACAGCTATTTTCAAAAAAAGTATAGTTTTTTCAAATAAAA
>SXGR01392844.1_pt1 | contig 15336 bp, 15 predicted proteins | sample 3174711 | NCBI WGS metagenome assembly SXGR01 (sample SAMN11356860, study PRJNA531348) | freshwater metagenome | isolation source: freshwater sample F1-60 | place: China: Fuxian Lake, Yuxi | collected 2017-12-25
GGAATTGGCATTGGATTGACCAGCGCGTTTGGGATCACCGTTCCCGGAGAGCGTTTGGCGTTTCGGATGAGTTGGCAGATTCCGCTGATCGCCGCATTTGCAGTGACCCTTATCTGTACGGCGAGTGCGGCGCTTGGAATGTGGCGTGTGCTGCGACTCGATCCTGCAGATGTGTTTCAGGGATGACCAGATGCATGTGATGCTTCCATCCTCATGTGCGGTTCGAGCGCGCGGTGTTGACAAGGTGTACGAGACAGGCGACACACAGGTCGTCGCGCTACGGGGCGCTGATCTGGAAGTGCACTGCGGCGAGATCGTGATGCTTGTCGGGCCATCGGGGTGCGGTAAGACCTCATTCATCTCGATCATTGCAGGATTGCTTGCTCGAAACGGTGGGTCGCTCGAAGTGTTCGGTCAGGATCCCCAGCTTCTTTCACCCGAGGCGCGAACGGCGTGGCGACTTCGAAACGTCGGATTCGTGTTTCAGCAGTTCAATCTGATTCCAACCCTGTCGATCGCAGAGAACGCGGCGATTCCACTGGTCTTGCAGGGGATCGATCGGCGAGTCGCCATCACGCGCGCGGCTGAAATGCTCGACCGTGTTGGACTCGGTGGCCGAGAGCGGTCGAGTCCGACGCGACTCTCTGGAGGACAGCAGCAGCGCGTCGCGATCGCGCGGGCGCTCATCAACGCCCCGCGCATCCTTGTCTGTGACGAGCCCACCAGCGCCCTCGACGGCGCGACCGGCTTGCGAGTGATGGAACTCGTCGCCGCTGCTGGTCGCGCGCCAGATCGGGCAGTGATCGTTGTGTCGCACGATGATCGCATTTATCACCTCGCTGATCGCATCATTCACATGGACGATGGTCGCGTCGACCGAATCGAAACGCCTTCCCGAAAGCCAACTCATGCTTAGCCCATCTGCAAAGATCCGTGCGCTGATTCCGGTTCGATACCTCTTGATTCCATCGGTTGCATTGCTTGGAATCGGGTTGGCTGTGTACACCGTGAGGTCACAAGTGCCGCGTGTGCCCGTTGCTTCGGCCGCGGTCGAGCCCCCAACGAGCCCATTCGCGCAGCGAATTGCCGGAATCGGCACTGTCTTGCCAGCGACGGACATCGTGAGTGTCGGAACTGCCATTGCTGGAGTGATCGAAGCGGTCGCGGTGAAAGATGGTGACGCGGTCACGGAAGGTCAACTGCTCTTTCGGATCGACGGGCGGCAAACCCGCGCCGAGCTTGAGGCTTCGAAGGCTCGGCTTGTCGTCGCCGAAGCGAAACTCGCGGCGCAGCGCGCTCTGCCCCACGTGACAACCCTTCGGCAGAGCGACTCGGCCGTTGCCTCGGCGAGGGCGCATGTCGTCGACGCGAGGGGTCGACTTGAGCGACTCGATGAACTCGGCGCGAATACCTCGACGAGCCGGAACGAGCGTCCCCGGCTTGAGTATGAACTCGCGGCGGCCGAGGCAGAACTCGAGCGCGCCGTTGCGCAACGAGATGAAGTCAAGCAGGGGGCATGGCCAGAGGACCTCGATGTCGCGGCGGCCGAGGTGGCCGTTGCCAAGGCGGACGTCACGCGGTCGCAGACGCAGCTCGAACGAGAGGCGGTGAGGTCACCAATCGCTGGCACCGTGCTCTACGTAGACCTCGATCCGGGAGAGCATGTGGTACCAGGGGCAGAGCAGCAGGCGGTCGCCCTCGGAGCACTCGATCCTCTGCATGTTCGAGTGCAAATTGACGAGATGGACGCCTGGCGCTTTCGTCCCGAGTCGAAAGCGGTCGCCGCAGCGCGGGGCGGATCACGCGCCGTTTTTGAATTGCGGTTCGTGCGCCAGACGCCGCTCATGATTCCAAAGCGACTCCTCAGCGGTGATTCTGCCGAGCGCGTTGATGTGCGTGTGATGGAGGTTGAATACGAACTCGACAATCCGCACACGATGATGTTGTTGCCAGGGCAGCTCGTGGATGTCTTCATCGAGGCCGCACCTGAGAGCCTCGACGCGGGTCAGCCCTCGTAGCGCGCGGGCGAGATCACGAGGGCAGCTTGCGCAGCGCGGCGACGAAGAACCCTTCAAGCGGCGGAAGGATTCGCCGAGCGAGGCTAAGCGATGGATGAAGCAAGGCGCCGCCCCACTGTGTGAGCGCTGGCGCGGCACCTGGAAGGGGGTGCACGATCGGAATCAATTCGATGCGATCGGCGTATCGCTCGAGAGCACGCTGCACGACGAGTTCATTCTCTTCTGGAGCGTAGGTGCACGTCGAATACACAAGCGTGCCGCCAGGGCGAAGCGCGTCGATCGCTGAGTGCAAGAGCGCCTTCTGGAGCGACGCGAGTCGCGTCACCTTCGTTCGAGACCAATCGGCGAGTGCACGCTCGTCTCCTAAGTGAATGCGACCTTCACCACTGCATGGAACATCGACGAGGACGCGGTCAAACTGCATCGGATGCCCTCGCCCCCACCGTTCGCCGTGCGCGCAGATGCACTCAGCGTGCGCACCCAGCACGCGAAGTACCTCTCGGAGGCGGTAGAGGCGCGGGCGGCTTGAATCGAGTGCGATCAGGCGTCCACGGTTGCGCATCATGGCCGCAATCTGTGAAGTTTTGCTGCCTGGAGCTGCGCAAAGATCGAGGACCGCCTCACCTGGCTGTGCTGCCAGCAGAAGAGGAGGAATCATGCTTGAAAGTGACTGGATGTGAAAGGCCCCCGAGGAGTGGCGCGCGAGCGATTGCAATTCACGGACGGTCGCAGCGGTCGTGAAGGCGAAGTCACACCAGCCAACTGGTGCACACTCGATGGAAGCGCTGCGCAGTGCACCGAGCGTCTCAATGGGGTCCGCACGAAGTGGATTGAGTCGAATTGATGTTGGTGAGTGATGTGTCGTCGCATGCGAGTCATCGCTGACGATGAGTGCGAGTGCCTCGGCCGGCAAGACTTCGCGCAAGCGGTCGCGCAGTTCTGTTGGCAAGCCAGGTGGACTCATCGAGCGGCGCTCAGAAGTGCCAGTCGCATCGCGCTCTCGTCGGCGCTCTTGAAGTACCGCGGAAACTCATACTGCTGCTCGATCATGGCTGGATCGACAAGTCGTTCGACGCGCGCTCCCGCTGCCTCTGCGACCTGATGAATGTCGGTCACTTCGAGATCGAGCCGGCCGATGCGCGCGGCAATGAACTGGTGATACTGCTCCGTGTGTGCGCGCGCGCGAGGTGTCAAAGACTCCCGCGGCCCAGAAAACTCAAGAATGACCTTCGCGTGTGGTGAACCAGCGAACGCGCACCCAATCAGCGCGACCAATTCGTCTCGCGATATGTAGTAGGAAAGCCCTTCGAGCACCCACAGTGCGGGTCGCTGCGGATTCCATCCATGAGCAAGGAGTCGTTCATGCAATGCCTGGGGCGAGCGCACATCGCAGGTCGTGCACGAGATTCGGCGCGAGATCGCCGCCGAAGCGCACTGCGCGATCAGAGTGCGCTTGGCATCCATATGCTCAGAGTCAAGTTCAAATGCACTGCACCGTGGGTGGGTCGCACACCAATCAAGTGCGAGTGGTGCGAGTCCTGCCCCAGGAACCACCAACTGACCGGTGACGTCGGGATCGCACCGCGCGAGGTCTTGCATCCACCCCCAGATGCACGCCTTGCGAAGTCGAACCCGCTGGGCCGCGTCGGGTGAATCGCGCGCCGCCTGCGCGGCGAGTTCGGTTCCGCTTGAAAGATCAAGTGCTGCAGTCAGGGCGCGGCCTTCTCGAGTGCGCGCGACTTGATCTCCTCCGAGTAGCAGCACCATCGCGGCGGTACATCCTGCGCGCACAGGGGGAGTGGTCGTCACGCCGTGAGGCTACGCACAGGTGAAGCTACGCACAGGTGAAGCGTCTTGGGGAACTGGTATGTACTCGATAGAATTTCTGGCAATCATGGAACAGGCACTCGGCTACGCAATGGCGGCACTCGTCGGATTTTCGCTGAGCGCGGCCTGCGGCATGCGGATCTTTGCGCCGCTGGCGCTGCTCTCAGTGGCAGTTCACTTTGGATGGGTGAATGCGGGTGAATCATTCTCGTGGGTGGGAAGCACGCCCGCAGTGTGTTGCTTTGCAGTCGCATGTGTCGTCGAGATGTTGGGGATGATGATCCCGTGGCTTGATCACATCCTTGACATCGCTGGCGCTCCCGTTGCCGCGGTGGCTGGAACGGTTGTGATGGCGACTCAACTGGCAGCAGGCGCGGGCGTTGATACGTCGGTCGTTCCACCTTGGGTGACGTGGTCGCTCGCAGCAGTCGTTGGAGGGGGCGTTGCAACTGGGGTGCACATCGCCGCGGGGACAATCCGTGCAGGTTCAACTGGTGTGAGCGGTGGATTGCTGAATCCGATCTTCGCTCTTGTTGAGACAGTGTCGAGTGTTGTTCTTTCGGCACTGGCGCTGCTTCTGCCAGTCGTCGCGGCGATCCTTGGGCTACTGTTGGTGATCGCAATCATCGTGTTCTCACTCGCGATTCTGAAATGGATCGCGCGCAGGGGGGCGGCGCGAGCAAAGACGGTGCAAGCGACAAGTTGAGCGTCACCGGGCGCCCAGCGCTTGTCGGATGATTGAACAAGAAAAATGGGCGTGTTCTGGGGTGGTTCTCACGCGGCACCGTAGGGTCGGCCGCGCAACACTGGATGCGTCATTCAGGAACGCGCGAGGGCGCAGTGCGTGGGTTGCAGGTGCAAGCGCCACGAAAGCGAGAAGTGAACATGATGTCTTCGAGAACGGCGATGTGCGTGGTCTTCGCACTCTTATGCGCTGCGCAGCGTGCGCAGGGTGGGATGGTCCTATGTGGATGGAACTTCAACGGCCCCAAGGGAACCTCCGATGCATCGGTCGGTACTGGCGTTGCGACGACGCTCGGGGGGGTTTCGTCCACATTCTCTGCCGGTGCTCCTGTTGACAGTGACGCAGCAAGTCCAGCAGAAAACAAGGGATGGAATCTGGCTGCGTTTGCCGCTCAGGGGACTGGAAGCGGAGAACGGGGTGGATCGTTTGCGACGTCAACGGTGGGCTATCAGTCGATTGCTGTGTCGTGGTATGAGCGCCACTCGGCCTCTTCGAGCCGATTCACACAACTTCAATACTCGCTCGATGGCACAGCGTTCAGCAGCGAAGGCCTTGCCGACAATGGAATCTTCGAAGCGGTTCTCGGTGCTGATGTCTGGCAAGCGCAGCGGCGCGTCGACTTTAGTTCGATCGTCGGCGCCGCTGGAAACGCAAAGTTCGCCGTACGTGTCGTCAGCATTTTCGCCCCAGGTACGAGCGCATACGCGGCGACTGGATCATCGTCAAACTACTCCGGAGCGGGCACGCTTCGCTTCGATCTCGTGCAGGTCGAGGGGGTCGCTGTTCCTGCGCCAGCAGCGGCGGCGCTGGGAGCCGCCAGCATCGCGGTCGCCGTCGCGGGTACGCGAAAACGCGGGTGACTCGGGTTGACTTGATTCTCGGTTGCCGAGCCTAGACTGTGGGGAGCGAGAGCAGTGCGCTCTTGCTCCCCACCTTCGGAGGCAACCAGGTCATGCTTACTCCTTTCATTCCGCTGCTCACGCTCGCGCTCTGCTCTCATGCGTCTCTGCAAGCGACTACGCCTGCGGTGGCAGGGCGCGTCGCAATCGGCGTGGCTGCAGCCGACGTGCTTCCAGCGCTCACGCAAACACTTGCGACGCGCGCGGGGGAAGGAGCGCTCGAACTCGATCGCGTGAAGCAATCGCTCGATGGCCAGTTGATCACGGCGTTTGGAGCCACAGCGAAATTTGATGTGATCGCGCGAAGCGACTGGCCGCACTTGATCCGCGAGCAGGACTTCGTGATGAGTGGCAATGTCTCAGCGATGGATCCCCAGGCCGCAAAGAGTTTTGAGTTGAGCGGCATTCGTTGGTTGATTGTGCCGCAGATTGCAGATTTTCAGGACTACATCGAGGCGGCACACTTTGAGGGGCTCGGCCAGAGGCTCTCTCGGCGTCTCGTCAAGCTCGGGCTCGTTACAAAGGTCTATGACACTTCGACGGGGCGGCTCGTTGAGAGTGTGAATTCCCAAACTGATGAGCAACAGATTGTGAACGATCCGACGAACTCGTCCGTGCAGGGGGGCAGGATCACCGACTCGATGATCTTCTCGATTGCTCGCACGAGCGCGCAGCAAGTAGCGCTCGACGTCATTGACCGACTCATGCCAGCGCAGATCGTCGCGATCACGGATCGCATCGCGACGATCAGCCGCGGCGCTGGCGGTGGCATCGCTCCTGGGCAAGTGTGGCAGGTGTTCGCGAGGGGAAAGCCGCTCGTTGATCCAGACACGGGCGAGTCGCTCGGCAGTGAGGAGGTTGCAGTGGGGTGGCTTCAGGTTCAAACTGCCGACGGTCGCACGTCGCGTGCAGCGCTCTGCGGAGAGGATTTCGGAGTGGCATCTGGATGCATCGTTCGCCGCTCGAACCACACGATGTGCCCCGCAACCAGTGAGAGCACCCCTCACACTTCAGCGACGCCGCTGAGTGTGTCGCCTGCGAACGCGACTCAGGGTGCACTTGTACCGGTTGCATCCCCCGCGTCCGTACCGGCGCCTGCCTCGTACCCCGCGCCGAAGAGTTCAACGGCGTCAGGCCTGAGGCGTCCAACGGCTGCCATCTTCGTAAAGAACCGATCGACTGAGATTGCGCCCGAAAAGGTCATGGTGCTCGAGGACTATCTCTCTGCTGAGGTCGACAAACTCTGCTTCGCAACGGTGAGTCGCGAGGACACGCTCAACGCTGTCGCGCGGTTCGCGACAGCGGGAGCGAATGCTGGCACCCAGCTTGACTCGAGTCAAGAACTCGACCGCTTGCTCTCGGATGAAACCAGCGCGCTCCGGCTCGCGCAGCAGATGGGGGTCGATTACATCATGATCGCGTCGATCACGGCTTATATCAAGGACACGATTGACTCGCAGGCGCTCGGAGAGAAGTCGAGCATTCGTTCGGCACAGATGGATGTCACCTACCGAGTACTCGGACGCGCCGAGGGTCAGGTCATTATGAGTGATGTTGTCTCGGCGGTGGAACGCATTCGCGACTCATCGACACTGCACCAAACTCGAGACTTGATAGACCTTGTGATTCGACGCTGCGCGAACTCGGTGGGGGAGAGCATCGCAAAACGCTGCAACGAGCCCGGTCTTTCACAAAGCGGCGCACTGCTACAACCGGTCGACTTTCGCGTTCGGTGCACGATGCAGGACATGGCAATTCCTGGCGTCGTGACTGATCCGGCCACAGGCCGATACATCGTGAGCGGGGTGCAGTGGAATCTGCTGCCGACAACGGCCTCGGTTGCGATCGACGGCATCGTGATGGGAAGCGCTCCAGACACGATTCGAGTCCTTCCTGGGCTTCATAAGGTGCTCGTCGCAGCCGAAGGATTTCGACAATGGGAGCGAACCGTTCTTGTGCGTGATGGAATGGAACTTGCGGTGGCATTGCAGCTGACAGACGATGCCCTCGCTCGTTGGCGCGAACAATTGCGCTTCGTGCAAGGGTTGACCCAGCAACAGCAGCTGACCGACGCCGATGTTGATGTGCTTCGATCCACGGCTGAATTCATCCGCAATTCGCGCGTTGTCCTCGATGTGCAGAATTCAACGACAGTCAATACCAACCAACCTCCGACCTACATCATTCCAGGATGGTGGCCGAGCGCGAATGCCGCAGTGAGGCCATGACGCGAGACCGCGCCCAACGGTCGCTGATCGTCGCGGCGATGCTCGCGGTGGCGTGCGGCTGCGGCGGGTGCAGTCATCACAATCGGATGAAAGATGTCGTCGATGCCTTCGACGACGGCGACTTCTCGAAGGCGCATTCGCAGATGCAACCTGTGTGGGAGAAGTACCACGATGAGGCAGTTGACGCTGTCATCTTCGACCTTGAGCAAGGAACGATTGCGCGCGCAGCTGGGCAGTGGGATGCGAGCATCCTTGCGTTCGACGAGTCGTGGAATCGGATGGAGCCCTACCTCGATATCGCCGCTGACACCAAGGTCACCGAAGAAGTTGCGGCAGCGATGACCAATCAGAGTGTGCGAACATATCGAGGCACGACCTACGATCGGATTCTTGCGTGCACATACCAGGCGATGAACTACCTGCAGATCGGGGATCCTGCGAAGGCAGGGGTCGAGTTCGTCCGCGCGCGAAGGTGGCAAGAAGACGCAGTCGACCGCGAGCGAGCTCGAATTGACCAGGAGAATCAAGAGTGGCGCGATGCAAACGAGCGCGAGGGTGCGAAGTACCAGCCGCAGTCAACGCTCGACAGTCCAGAGTTTCGCGAGAAACTTGATGCTGCGTACCAACCGATGGCGCAGTTTCAGGGCTATGCCGACTACGAAGTGCCGTTTGCCACATGGATGCGCGGGGTTTTCTATCTCGGTCGAGGCGCGCCAGGCGATTACGAACAGGCGAGGCAGTGTTTTGCTCGGACGGCGGGGATGCTCGGCAAGCACGGTGGCGCGCAGGTCGCTGGGGATGCGTTGCTCGCAAGTGACCTTGCTGGCGGGCGCGCGCCGCAGCGACTCTGCTACATCGTGCTCGAGAGTGGGCTTGCGCCAAGCCGCAAGGAGCTACGGATCGACATTCCGCTTTTCTTGCCTGGAGTTCCGTATGTCGGCGCCGCATTTCCACAGCTCGAGTATCACGCCTCAGCAATTGACGGGTTTCATGCGCGGGTTGGATCGCAAGCACCCTCGAGCACAATCTTGACCGACGTCGATTCGATTGTCACGGTCGACTTTCGAAACCGCCTTCCAGCGATCATCCTCGCAACGCTCGTGTCGAGCGCATCCAAGGCAGCAGTCTCATATGCGCTCTACGCTGGATCGCAAAACGCAAGCAGGTCGCAAAATGGTGGAAGTGCCGCTGGCGTGCTCGCCGTGCTGTACCTCGCATCAGTGCTCTATCAGGTGGCGGTGAACAACGCAGACCTGCGAACGTGGGAGTCGCTTCCCAAGCAGTTCTGGTACGCGCGCGTTTACCTGCCGCCAACTGGAGGGGAGATCGACATCACACTTGCGGATGGCACCGCGATTGGCAGCGTGCGACCGACCGACGAGATGGTCTCTGTGGTCTATCTGAAGAGCGTTGCCCCTGGTACTCCTCTCGCGGTGCATACATTTGGGATTCCACGTCAATGAACACACCTACCCGAAACTCGTCGCCACAGTCACTCTCCGCGCCATTCTGCGGAACCGTCACTCTCGTGTTCGCCATCTGCTGCGCACTTGCGGCGTGCAATCTCACGAACACCGTGAGGCCGATCCGAGGAAGCGATGGCGCCATCGCGAGCGTCGAACAATCGGCACCCAACTGGTGGCTTGACTCGAAGGCAACGGTTGTGGACGCGCGCGAGAGCATCGTGAGCGGTGACACGAAGCGGGTTCAGGTCTCGATCTACTCCAGCCAGATGCAGCAACAGCGGTTCTCGTACCGATTCGAGTGGTACGACCGCAGTGGGATGCGCGTTGCTGGGATGGACTCATGGAAGAGCCTCATGATTCTTCCCAAGCAGACGCTGACTGTAGACGCCACCGCCCCGAGTCCAACCGTGACCAATTGGATGCTGCAGATTTCGGATACGAACTACCCTCTCGATTCGACCTCCCCCTAACGACCAGACGCTTTCGACAACTGGAGTCTTCTCATGACCTCATCTTCATCCGTGCCGGTGTGTGCCGTCCTCATCGCTGTGACCGCAGTGTGCGGCTGTCAGCCCGCGCAATATGTTGACTCGAAGGGTTCGAACCTGGTTGTCAGCATGAACCAAGTCAACATTCAAGATTTTGAAGCGGCGAGCGAGGCGCTCGTGGGCGGCATGGTGAACAGCGGAGTACTCGCCAAAGCGCCGCGGCAGCCAGCGGCATTGGCCATTTCGCGCGTCGTCAATGACACGAGCCGGCAGTTCGACACGGATCAACTGATGAAGAAGATCCGCATCGCACTCTTGCAAACTGGCAAGGTGCAAGTCACGCAGGCAGTCGGATTTGGTGGCACAGTCGAAGATCCGATGGCGAAGGAAACCTACGAGGCGAAGCGATTCCTCGATGGCAAGTCTCAGACGCCGGTCGACCTTCCAGACTTCACAATCACCGCAAAGATTCTCGAGAATGCGACCTCTGCAGGAAGCACGAAGCAGATCTCGTACATTTTTCAGATGTCGCTCGCCGACACCGCCTCAGGCAGGCTTGTGTGGGAGGGCGAGAAGACGATCACAAAGCAGGGCGAGAAGAACGCGATCGGATTCTGAGCGGCACGCTCACGGAGTGGGAGGGACCGATGAACCTGACTGCTGCGACTGCTTGAGTTGCGCTTCGAGTTGTTGGGTCTTGAGCTTTTCCTGCTTGAGTTGCTCCTGCGCGATCTGCTCTTGCGTCTGCGCTGCGGCCTTTGCATCACTCTGTGCAAGCTCCTTGCTCTTTGAATTGTCCATCAGGTTCCCAACGACAGCGCCACCGATTGCACCTGCGCCAGCACCGATCGCAGCGCCCTCCCACCCGCCGATCAGTCCTCCTGCAAGTGCGCCTCCTCCAGCCCCAATCAAGGCACCGTTCCCAGTGTCGTTCTGGCAGCCAGTTGAAGCGACAAGAGTTGCGAGTATTGCGGCAATGATCGGACGGTGAGAGAAATGCGCGTTCATCTTGTCACTGTAGCCGTGGGGTGTGTTTGTTACCAAATCGACCGTGAACTATCTCACAGCCGCATGCGCTTCATGGAGCGTTGAGAAACACGAAATCACCCGATCAATCCCAGCAATTGCAATGGTCTGCGCCGCATCGCTCGCAGGCTTCACAACCGCGAAGGTTCCGCCGTGGTCCTTCGAATGCCGATGGCCAGAGACAATCGCGTGCAGCCCTGCGCTGCTGATGAATGTGACCTCCGAGCAATCGAGTATGACGCGCGTGTGCGAATGAAAGCCATCGATGATCGCTCCGCGTGCGCGATCACCAGAATGAGCGTCAAGGCGCCCGCGAAGCACGAGAGCCAACACGCCATCCGACACAGCGGGTGAGATCTGCAACGTGTCGTTTAGATTCATCGGTTGCTTCTACGGTAGATCATGGATTCACCTGGGGCAAGCCGTCGATTGCGACACGGAATCCAAACGGCGAGTTGACCGTACCCGCTGGAATGCCGCTTCGAAAGTCGAATGCCGCCGCCGCAGGTTGGTCGCACCACGCACCACCTCGAATGGCTCGCTGCACCGGTCCGGTCGATGCGGGATCGACAAATGCATCCTCGCACCACTCCCACACATTTCCAGCGAGATCGTGGAATCCAAGTGAGTTGGCATCTTTCGTCGCGACGGGGTGCGATGTGTTGTGTGCCCATGGACTCATCCAACTGTTGCGTTCAGTCGCGGCGACACTGTTCAGGGGAGTGTGACTCGAGGCTGAGTGCGGAAATGCGCACTGAGTCCATTGAGCCTCGCTCGGCAATCGATATCCGCCGGTCGGGTTCACTCGCACAAGGGCGCTCGTGATTCGACGAGACGAATCGCGCTCGACCGAGGCGAGTTCATATCGCAACGAGAGTCCATCGCGTGTCGAGAGCGCATTGCAGAACTCTGCGGCATCGAACCAGCTCACGGAGTCGACTGGGCGATCGAGTGCTTCGGCCCCATCGGTCAAGAGCGATGGATTTCGCGAGAGGACCTCAAGAAACTGCCGCTGCGTGACTTCTGTTCGTCCGAGTCGAAACGGAGAATCTCCGAGCACTGTGACGAGGGAAATGCCCAGGTGATCGCATGCGCGGCCCCCTCGGGGCGATGTGAGGGGCATTGATTGTGGCGCCGCGATCGTCGCTTCAACGGGAGCGGCCGTCAGCAACACCGCTACTGGCGTCGCACGGCGGGCGGAGGTCGTTGTGTCGTACTGAACTTCGTATCGAATGCGATCGCCTCGCGCGAGCTGGAGTGGTGTAGCGAATACATACCCGCGGTCGAGCATTGCCCTGTAATGGTCGATCTCGATGATCGGGGACGCGGTGCCCTGTGCGTCAATTCGGCGAAGTGTGACCGCTCGCGCGCGCATGTCGGGGCGCAACACGATTGCGACGACATCAAGCGGCTCATGAAGTGGCTCAGAGGTGACGTTGACTCGCTCGTCGATGCGAATAGAGGGGGCGCTTCGATCGGGGATCACGCAAAAGTCGCGGACAACTCGCGCACCTGCACGGGCAGGAAGTGCGCGAAGCACCGCGCCAGCAGCGAGGGAGCGTCCCTTGCCGCTTGTGAGTGCTTCAGCGACTAGTGTTGCATTGGGTGGAATCTCGAACGCGAACCCCTCAGGCAATTCAAACCTGCCGTCGACCCCGATCGCACCAATTGATCCACTTGTGCGATCGGGAAGGTCGCCAAGGCGACCGAATCCTGGCCCTGGGTCTGACTCGTCGAGTGCTTGCGCGACCGGCGAGTTTGAAACGAGGAGGTTGTAGCGAACTGGGAGTGTGGGAGTCTCTCGCGTCGCTTGCCAACCTCGAATGCGAATCGGATGATCGTTGTTGAGTGGGACTGAAAACGACCTGAGTGCATCGGGATCTTCTGGGTTCGGAATCCAGCCGAGGGCGACGGCAGCCTCGAGCGGGCGATCTTCAGTTGGTGGAGTGGAGTCATCGGCGAGAACAACCGGTGGCGGGATACCTGAGGGAGTGACAACGAACCCGTCGCGCTTCCACTTCTGAAATGCGGCGAGTTCGCCTGCTGAGAGTTGACGCGCATCGCGCAGTTCGCCCGACCACCGCGCAGGCAACCACGGAGGCATGACGCCAGTCTCGACTGCGCGCACAGCGGTTGGTCCATGGCGTACGAGATCGGCGTCACTCACCAGTGGAAATGGTCCCGGACCAGCACCCATGTGGCAGTCGACGCACAGGTCGCTGATGACGTGGCGCACGACATCGTGCGGATCGTCCATCAACGATTCCGCTGCCGAATGCATCGGGAACGCGATCGTCCAGAGCAGAGCAAATCGAACGACGAAGGAAGTCACACCGAACAACTTACGGGCATGATCCCCATGCGGCGAGCATCGCTGTGAGGTCAGCAGCGTCCACGCGACCATCTCGGTTGAGGTCTCCAGCACCACCGACGGGACCCCAGTGTGAGAGCAGGACCGCCATGTCTGCCCCATCAACGACGCGGCTGAGGTCGGTGTCGGCTTCGCACGGGGTGCAGCAGAATGTCACCACGGTCTCTGTTGGCGTGTTGTGTCCACTGTTTGGTCCGGTGTTGCCAGTGACGAGTGTGCCGCGGTACTTCTGCCCGATCAGGTACGGATACTCACTCATTCCAGCGCTATCGACGGTGCCGAAGTAGGCATACGTTCCATTTGGGTAGTCGGGAGTCACGCACTGCCGGCCATTGCTTTCCCCTAGAACGCCAAGCCCAGGAACGTATTCAAAATCTTCGATGTACGCGCCGAGCGGATAGGTCGCCGAGACTGGTGGCCCATATTGATTCGCTGGCAACTGTGTTCCATTTGGAAGCGTCGTGCGCTGTGTGATGTTCCGCTTTCGCCATGACGTCGTGAGACGTGCGATACCACCTGAGCCATCAGCATTGGCGTAGCCGTAGGGTCCATAGATCGGAAAGCCGTCGAATGCATAGCCGATGATTGGAGAATGATGCGTTGGGTTGCCTGAGGGGATTCCAGGCGTTCGCTGATGGTGGTGGTACTCGACCATCGCAGGATGTCCGAGCGCGGTATCAAAGCCGCTTGCCTCGAACCACATCGCATTCTGGTGCCAAATGTTGAGGTTGTTGTATGAGCGTGCGTCAGAGGGATTGAACATCGTCACACCGTTGACGAAGACTCCGATGTGCCCCAAGCCAACGGTGGGAAGCGTGGTCGCGAGGACTGGGTTCCGTGGAATGCGAAAGGACCAATTCTGATTCGTGGGTGCACCTGGGTTTCCAGGCCACGGTCCAATCGCGTAGGAAGGGATACCCGTCGACGCGACATAGACGTAGCTCTGTCCAAACCGCACTCCCTGAACGTCAGCAGCAATTCCTTGGTAGCCAGTTTGCCCAGTTGTGTTGATCTTCCACGGAATCACAGCTGGAAAGACTGACTGCGCAGAGACTGTTGCAGTGACGAACGCCGACGCGCAAGACAGTAGAAGTGAATTCGCTCGATGGTTCATGTGTTGCATTCGCTTCACGTATTGGACGCCATCGAACAAGGGGGACTCGAATTCCGCAATTATTGCGTTGTCCAGTTGCTCAGGATGAAAACCAAATCAGCTCCATCGACAAAGCCATCACCATTGATGTCTGCCGTGGTTGTGCTGGTTCCCCACGCTGAGAGCAGCGTCGCGAGGTCCATCGCATTGACGATCTGGTCCCCGTTCAGATCGCCACTGACTGGAGTTGGGGTGCCCGATGCGTTGATGGTCAGGTTGAGGGTCGAGGTTCCATTTCCCTCTGAAAACGTTCCTGAAAGAAGCAGGTTTGCGGTGCTGCCAGCTGGGAGGACCGTTGGAAGGGGAAATGCTTGATCGACAATTGGTGGTGGCGGAGGAAGGGGACCAACAGGTTCGGTTGACGCCGAGGTTGCAGTAAATGTCGCGCTCGTTCCATTGACGGTCAGCGTTCCAGTCAGGGCGATGATCGTTGGAGTGGGATCGCCCCCGAACGCCTGCCCGCCCGCGCTCCCAGAGACGAGCACTGTGACCGGGATTGCGACGTTGACGGTGAATGTGTTTGGCGCAGTTTCGACGCGCGTGCCAATGGCGGGACCACTCTGCACGGCAGTTGCGAGACTCACCTCGCCCGTAGCCAGTGGGATCGTGATTGCGCCGACGGAGGGATAGATCGAGGTGGGTGAGACTGTGTGAAAGGATGGATACGAGATCGTCAGGTCAACGCCGACTGTGCCGGGAGTTCCATTGATGAGATCCGCGGTGAAGCCCGTGACCGACACCACCCCAGGTGTTGTGAGCGCGAGCACGAACGATCCCGCTGGATGCGAATTGATAGTGTCACCCATCAGGGTCGTTGCCGTATATGCGATTGGGTTGTTGCCTGAGCCGCCGAAATAGCCTGGGATGGTCTGCGTCCCAGTTGGATTCGTCGTTGCGTCGTAGTTGCCCTTGAAGGTTCCCGCGAGTGGATAGGAAAGCGTGAGCGACTGCTGTGCGGTGCTCGATGGCAGTAAGTGGAAGTCAAACGACGCCGCGAGCGCGCACGAGGTCGCGAGCAGCGAGAGCGCCAGTGGTGCATAGTGCATCAGTCAAAGGTACTCCCGCACTTACGGAATGCAAATACATTCTCGTCTATCCAATGAACTTCGATCGCA
>SXGR01336885.1_pt1 | contig 15334 bp, 19 predicted proteins | sample 3174711 | NCBI WGS metagenome assembly SXGR01 (sample SAMN11356860, study PRJNA531348) | freshwater metagenome | isolation source: freshwater sample F1-60 | place: China: Fuxian Lake, Yuxi | collected 2017-12-25
CTCTGCCTTCATGATCGCGCGTTCAACGTTTTCCTCGCGAGCCCGCGCATCATTGCCGGATCGTTGTACCCCACGTCGCTGAGCGCATCCATGAGATGCAGCCCCTTTCCTGTCACCAACTCCTTAGCCTTGGCATAGTTCGCCGCGCTGAATCGCGCCACCGCCGGCTGACCATTGATGATCTGGCAGGCCAGCACTTCGCCCTGCACGTCAAGCGTGCCGCCCTGCTCGACGAGCTGCTTCGCTTGAGACATCGTGATGCCATGTAATTGGGCGAACTCCTGCAATCCACCAGTTTCGACCAGCCGCCCATCCGGCATAATGCACAGGCGCTTGAAATGCGGCGACCAGTCCTTGCGGAAATCGATGTATTTGATGTCGCCGCCCTTAGCCACCGCGCGATCCAACGTCCGATAGTCCAACCCTAAATTCTTCTGCCGGAGCTTTGCCTTCAACTGATCAGGCAATGTCCGCTGAAAGATGTCCCGCGCCGCATCGATCAACGAGAGACCCCGCACGCGAACCAATTGCTCCGCCTCAGCGAATTGCATCAGATCCAACACGAATGTCTGCTTCGGGCCCCCGCCAGTCTGGTCCACGAGGCAGGCAAACAGCCCGCGCGTCAGGATTCCGCTCACCTGTGGATAGACATAGACCCCGCCTTCGATGAGAAGTGTCGTCATCTGGTCCAACGGCACGTCATAACTTTCCGAGAGGATCTTGGCATGTACAGCCAGATCCTCCGTGAGCGTCATGGCACAGACCGTCACATTGCCCGGCGCGTCGAATTCGGAATAGTCCTCGACGATGTTATACAGCACCGTCGGCTTCGGCTTTTCAGCTTTCTTCTTGATCTTGAACATGTGTTTCTTCCAGTAAACGGTGATGCGTGATGGGACCCGTCCTCCACTCCTAAACTGATCACCCATCACTGATCACTTGTCACGTTCTCCATAGGGTGGCAACGTCTGCAACCGTCGATCTTCCACCGGCCCCCCGATCGTGAAATGATAGAGCGATTGAAGGCTCACCCCCTTGACTGCCGTAATCTCATGCACCGGGTCGTCGAAAAAACAACCGATCCCGGTGGCCCTAACACCCGCCGCCTCCGCTTCCAGATACAAGACCTGGCCCAGCAGCCCCGACTCCCAAAACATCCGGGGATACCACCAGGCGCCTCGTTCCCGTAGCGTTCCCTCGAATTCTGCCAACATTCCGAATGAGAATGCACTGTCGCCCGCAATGTCCTGGTAGCAACTGACCTGTACCGCCAGTTTTCTTGCATCGCCTTCAAGCAGCCAATAGAGCGGCAGATCCTCGGGACACCCCGGTGCGGCCGTCCATGTGAGCTCGGGATTCATCAATTGCTGAATGACTGCCAATTTCTTGCTGTCCCGCACCAGGACATACAACCCTGGCGTCAGTCCATCCACACGGTGGACGAATATCAATAGATGAATCGTAGGGTCATAGGGCCAGACGTCCCATGGCATCGGCCGTTCCAGCTGCGGCTGGTCAGCGCAAGGCATCACCCGCCGCATCATACGAAAGAAGGTTGTGGACGCAATCGCTGTCTTACCGTCGAACGCCACCGCACTCCGGCGCTGGCGGATGATCTGGCCGGCTGAAAACCCGTAAGGGGTGAGGGGTAAGGAGTGAGGGGGGGCCTGAGGATGTGACTCCGGCAAGGAAACGATCAATTGCTGAGCCTGAAGTTTCCATGAGGCATCAGCCGCCTCATCGATAATGTCCCACTCAACCCCATGCTCGCCACTCAACCGATTGGCCCTCCCGTGCCATTTTCCATCGGCTAGTTCCTTCACAATTGTCGCATCAAGAAACAGCGGAATCTCTATACCATCTTCATGGTTCACCTTCCCATCAGGCCAGACCACTGCCAGACAGTCTGGGTGTTCCACCTCAACATCTGCAAAGTCGTTGACTCGATTGGTTCCCAGCAGCAATGCGACTGTATCCTGGTCCACACCATCTAACAATGTCATTTTCCAGCCCAATGTCGCAGCGGCAATTCGCGCCGTGCCGATCGCATGCCCCACATCGTGGTTGCAGTAGCGGAACGCCCGTTCGCCATACTTCCAGGCTTCGCGCCAATGAATCGACGTGAGCCCAACGAGAAATGCCCCCACTGGGAAGGATCTCAGTAAGCAAGTCACCGGCTCAGGGGGAAACTCCGCGCGCCATTCCAGCCCATGTTCCTTCGGCGCATAGTGGTACAGTCCAGGCTTGAGATCGAGATCAACCATCTTCGGCAACACCACATAGCCTTCCGTCGGATGCAAATTGCCGGACGAAGGATTCATCCGTAACGCCCACTCCGAGTCCCCTGCTTTTTTCCACGCCGACAAGGCGAGAGCCAATTCAAAAAACCGAGAAATAGTTCGCAGGCTGACAGGCTGAGAATGACATGTCCATGTTCATAGATTGCATCGTACGCTGGTGAGACTGGGGCCTCGTCTGCCTTCAGCAAGGGGAGCGGGAACAGCGGCGCGCCCTCGTATCGTCGAAACGGATCGGGCTGATTCACCCAATCCAGAAATCCGAGCGACCGAGCATAGCGGTTAAAATGGTGCTTGGTCCGAATGTGATAATTGATGACCTGATCGACAGGGTCAGTCGAGACAGGCTCGGCTGCCGGAACAAAAGATGGCTGTTCATCACCCATAGGAATAGTGGCTGCAGTCTACCGAGTAACGAGCCGCAATGTAAATGCATGAAACGCACACGGCACGTTGACCTCTGTTTCAATTCCCCCGTATGCTAGGAAACAGGTGGAGTATAGACCATGCAATTTGACGCAGCCCTTGCCGCACAAGACGCATTCAGCCAATCCGAAGGTGAGCTCGGCTCCGATTGGGATACCGCCGTAGAGCTTGAAGACACGTTTTCCTCCAACGCCGGCTCGACGGGACGGAATGCCTATGAGGGGCTGCTTGATCTTGCACAACGGTATCCCACCGCTCATTGCTTTCATGCCTTCTGCATTTACATCACCTGGCAACAGGCGACAGAAGAAACTATCGCCCGCCATTTTGAAACCGGCATGAAGCTCTGCGAGACATATCTCGCCTCTCGTGAAGCGAAAGACCCAAGGCACCTCGATCAGATCACAGAGTTGCACGAATCCTTTCTGGCTGGATTGGGCCTGGAAGAAGAGGACGAAATCCAAATCGAGTTTCGAAAAGACACGCCCAAAGGCGGCGACTGAATACGTAGGTCGTGCGTGACTCGCATTTCGCACGCCTCTCGCTCCAGGCATGCTCAGATCCTGCGTTTCACGATTCACGAATAACGCTTCACGACCCCATGGCTGACGAGCACAAACACCGAGGTCGGATTTTTCTTCATCGTGGCGACCTCTCGCAAGCCCGCGCTGCCTGGGAAGCCGCCGTGGCCGACGATCGGGCCGCCAACAATCTCCCTGAACTATCAACCTCGCTCGGCAACCTGGGCAACACCTGCGCATTGATGCAAGACTTTGCCGCCGCAGAACATTGTTATCGCGAAGTGTTGGACCTTCAACGGACGGAAGGCAATCGACACGCTATCGCCCATACGCTGGCTAATCTCGGCAACCTCCAAATCGGCGCGGACCGCCCGGACAAAGCCCGCCCCTACTACCTCGAAGCATTAGACCTCTTGCGCTCACTCAACGATGACCGCGCGCTCGGCATTCTCTACAACAACCTGGCGTTGCAAGAGGCGCGCAACGGACAGTGGGAGCAGGCAATTACCTCATTCACGCAGGCCCTGGACTGCCACCGGGTCGTGGGCAATGAAGAAGGCCTGGCCGTGACCTACAGTCAATTAGGAAAATGTTATCTCGACCAAGGCGATCTGATCAGAGCCGAACGCTGTCTGAACAATGCGTCGGAGCATTACATCAAACTTGGCAACGAGCCGGCGGAAGCCGCTGTGCTTCGATGGCTTGCCACAATCTATGAAACTCGCCGTGACCTGGTATCGGCAAAACGCTGCCTGGACCGTGTAGTCGCGCTCGACCAACGATACAAACTGCCTGAGCTCCAAACGGACTCCGCCCGTCTGACCAAACTAAACCACGCCGGGTAGCCTCCCCCTCCGATCTTGTGCTACAGGCCATAGGCGATCAGCTCTTTTCTCCTTCGATCACCTGCTATACGCTCTTCTCCTTAACAAGATACGCATCACCGGGACGTCACCCAGACATCTGGCCGATCTAGCTGCTTCAATGGTATAGTGCCGCCTCGATACAAACGGAGACGCCCTTCATGGATATTGCTGCATTTCGCCTCATGGTCGCCAAACACCCAAAAGGATTTCTCGGACGGTATGGCCTCGGCAACAAGATCCTCCAGGAAGGCGGCAGTGTTGAGGAAGCCGTCGAACATCTCACCGTCGCCACACAATTAGACCCAACCCATGTGGCGTCCCATCTGGCTCTGGGCCGTGCGTTGATCGGATTAGGCAAAACAGCCGATGCGAAGCCCATTCTCGCCGCCGGTATCGAGGCCGCACTCTCTGGACGATCCAATGGCGGCAAGGATCTGGTACCTGAGATGCAGCAGTTGTTGCGCACCCTTGGATGAATGAGCCTGTACGAGAGAGGAGTCGCCTGTGAATCTCGACGATGCCAGAAAACGGATTGAAACAGCCATGACACAATATGGGCAACATGCCGCCCCAGCCATTGACCTCGTGATGGCTGAAGTGCGCTCCGATATGGGAGCCCGCGCATTCAACGAATTGGTCGAGGAATTCGATCTTGAATTGTTGCACAACATCGCCCCGATGGAATCGGACCATTCCACCAGTTAAACCAAGGAGCCCCTTGCCAAGGTACAAGGGACAGGTATCTTCCTCGCTGATTTTCCCTCGCCATTGTTTCACTTGCCACTTGCTACTTGCCACTTTTCACCTCTTCTAAGCATGTCTCTGCTCTGGGCTGCAATCTCAGCGCACGGATTCGGTCACGCTGCGCAAGTGGTGCCGGTGCTCAATGCCCTGGGCCGGCTCGTTCCCAATCTCCGCGTGCTGCTGCGAACAATGGTCCCCGCCTGGTTCTTCGAACAACACCTGACCGTTCCGTGGGAGTTGAGCGCGGCCCAACAGGATGTCGGCTGCATTCAGAACGGCCCGCTGACGATCGATATAGAGGCCACCTGGCGCGAACACAACCGGTTTCACCTCACATGGGACGACCGGATCCACATGGAAGTCGAGGCGATGCGCGCCGCCCGTCCTAACATGATCCTGGCTGACACGCCATACGTGGCCGTAGCAGCCGGAGCGCAGGCCGCTATTCCCACCGTCGCCCTTGTCAGCTTCACCTGGGACCTGATTCTCTCGGAATATCCGGCGCCGCCTGACATCGCCGGATGGACACTGCTCCAATCAATTCGACAGGCCTATGCCAAGGCTGATCTCGCACTGCGCATCACTCCTGCTCCAAAGATGGAACTCTTTCCGTCTCTCATCGACATCGGACCTATCGCCGAGCCGGCAACCTCATCCCGAGAACGGCTTGCTGCGCTTGTGCGTCTCGCTCCAGGGGAGCGGACCATACTCGTCGGATTCGGCGGGATACCCCAGACGTCACTTCCCTTTGCGCAACTTGAACCGCTGACCGGCTATCGTTTCCTCTTCGACGGGCCCATTCCTTCGGACAGCACTCGATTCATCTCTACTCAATCTCTGCCGCTCTCATTTAAGACACTACTGGCGTCCGTCGATATCATTCTGACCAAGCCGGGATATGGCACTCTGGTTGAAGCCATCGCGCTTGGTATACCGCTCGTCTATGTCCGTCGATATAACTTTGCCGATGAACAGTCGCTCGTCGACTATCTCCATCAGCATGGACGCGGGGTGGAGCTGACCAGAGAGGATTTTGTCCGCGGGCGATGGGAACCTGCGATTCGATCCGCGCTCAATCTTCCAATGCCGACAACGCCGGCTGCGGTGACAGGAGCAGAAGAAGCGGCTTCCCACTTAGCGCGGTTTTTCTGACACTCAGTCCATCTGGTCTCCATACTATTCCAGCCTTGCTCGTCTATGTTAGCATCCCCGGCATAGACATTGATTCCGCACGATCCGAGCCCCATGCAGCAGCCACACGATCACGATCTCCAGTTCATGCACATGGCCCTTCAGCAAGCGGCGCTGGCGCCGGCAGTCGGCGAAGTGCCGATCGCCGCAGTCCTCGTACAGAAGGGGCAGGTGCTGGCCTCTGCGCACAACCACCGGGAAACCTTGCAAGATCCGACGGCACATGCGGAACTAATCGTTATTCGGCAGGCGGCTGAGCTGTTGCACAGTTGGCGTCTTACTGAAACCACGCTCTATGTGACCTTGGAGCCCTGTGCCATGTGCGCGGGCGCCATCGTACAATCCCGCATCGCGCGGCTTGTGTTCGGCGCCTGGGACCCGAAGGCCGGCGCTTGCGGATCAATCTTCGACATCCCCGCCGAACGCCGGCTCAATCATCGGGTTGAAGTCGTGGGAGGCCTCCTCGAACAGGAAAGCCAGACGCTATTGCAGGAATTCTTCCGGCAATTGCGGCATGAGGCGGCGGGGAAGGAAGCGCCGCGCACCAGTAACGTCGGCTGACGATACGCATACAGCCACTCTCTCAGCCCTGTGGCACCCATCTCTTTGTTCCTCGGCTCAAAGAGGCGACTTGTGGAAAGATACAGGGTGATATATCGTCTACGAGGAGAAAGAAGCGAACCTTGACGTGATGTAGGAGACAGTCGGTTGCGCAAACGCCTGCGTCGATTTCTAACTCGCGTTGCTCTCGTCTTCGGCATTGTTATATTGGTCACGGCAACGCCTCCTCCTGCGGCAGCCATTGAAGCGGTTCCTGAATTTTTCCCCCTTCGCCCATTTAACGTTGACGTCTCGTTCAATCAGCGTACGTTTGGACCACAGGCGAGAGTCATTGCCGTCCAGACTGGCTTCACTGCCCTTCGCTACGGTCTTCTCGAAGTGCGAACCATCTACCAGTACTATAGTCACCATACTCCGAACTTCATCACCGACCAGCATTCGCTGTATGTGAATCCCCGGTGGAATAATTTCATCGACCTCTTGGACTTTCCCGGACACATGCCGATCAATCGAATGATTCGGCACCTGCTCTTCGGACCGCTGGAGGACCGGGCGGTTCCGTATGTCGGCGCGTTGATCGGAGGAACAATTCCAGGCCGAGATGCCGATTCCCCAGGCTATCTCTACGGAGGGCAGGTCGGAGTCCGATTCCCTGTCGCGCGAGGGTTTTCGGTAGATATGGGCCTCCAATACTCGCGCTTCGAGATCGACTTCAAAAACAAGTCCGATTTGTCGCAACAATGGCTCTTTACAATCGGCGTGCGATTTTAAGCGGCATGAGTATCGCCAGATTCATCATGGGTGCGCAATTGATCTCGCGGCTCCTTGGTTTGAAGACAGGCGGCAGACGATACGCCACGCCATGTATGATGGTGCTTGGATTCTTTCTGCAAGGGTGCGGCCTCCTCTTTGACGCGGTCGAGATGGTACACCCTCTTACCCGTGATGAACTGTCGGCAATCTGTGATCGCGGGCAATTGCGCGTGGGTATTTCCGTCGAACCGTTCCGTCCCTTTGTGTTTCCAGCCGTCTATACCGACGAAGGTGTTCGGGTGACCGGCCTCGATGTCGAACTGATCCGCGAAGTGGCCGACGCGCTGATCGTCCAGTGCGGCGGGCAGAAACGCATCGTGCCCACGTTGCACTTGACCAGATTCCGTGATCTCTTCATCGGACTGAATGAAGGGCGGTTCGATCTTTTTGTCTCGTCGTTCAGTGGAAACATTCCCGGCGGAACCCCCTCAGGCCTGTGGTCGTCCATTCCGTATTTTCATGGCGGCGGGGTTGGCGCCATGACTCGCGACCCCCAAATAGCTGAGAACGTCCGATCGCAGCTTCGCAAGCAGGCCGGACGCACCGATACACTGGCGGCGATTCAGGAAGTGCTATCTGGCTTGACGGTCGCCGTGCAAAATCGAAGAACCCCTCATCTCTACGCCGAGGCCAATCTTCGGAATATCCGGTTGTTGGTCTGTGATTCGCTCCCCGCCGCGGTGGAAACGAAGGACCCGCGCATCGACGTCATTTTGACCCAATACCCCATCCTCCAATATGTGACCAAGCGCGTCTGGCCTGACTGGCAGCTTCTTGAACGGCCGGACGGATCACCCTTGATCCTCTCCCGAGAATCCTTTTCCATCGTCACCGGTGAAGAAAACAGGCGCCTGCAGTGGTTCCTCAACAACTTGCTGTACCGGTTGGAAGAATCAGGGCGCCTGGCACAGATGCGAACGCGCTGGTTCGAGGAGGACTATGCACCGACCAGGCGGGCGGCGGCGGAAGGGCTGCCGTTTGAAATCTCGAAAGTGCCGGAGCATTATGACCAGGGTCACTGCCGTGCAGCGAACACAAAATGATCCGAAATAGACCGATTCTCAAAGCTCGCGCCTTGTCGTTCATCTTTCTCAACCTGGCGTGCGTACTCGTATGGTCGGGCATCGGCTGGGCACAGGTCCATCGAACAGAGAACGAACACACCGCTCACTATCTGGCCACCCTCCTCAATGTGGGACGCCTTGTCGTCGAGCGCAATCAAACGCTGATCAATGATCCCCGGAAAGGCGACAAGGGATTTACACCGGAGGCCTTTGAACAGCAAGCGGTCGAGGAGTTTCTTCACCAAACTGCGATCGATCTGAACCGCCTCCCCTCTGATCTTCCCTCTCTGGCAAAAGCGCAGTTGCCGCTCCTGCTCCAGTCAAGCAAAGAGGTCGTGGCCGATGCGCAATTCGTGATCAATCAACGCGGCATTGGATATAAAAACTTCATCCCGGCCACGTTCGGCAGCCAGGCCGCTCGAAAGTTCTCCAATCGCTCTCATGTGAAAATCAAGCAAACCGCCCTCAATCCTAGAAATTTGAAGAACACGCCTGATGCCTATGAAGAACAGGTGCTGAACCGCCTGGCTGCGCAACCGGCCTTGCACGCTCCCATCACCGAATGGATCGACGATGGAAAGACCTTAAGAGCCTTGACCCCGATCTATTACTCGCAGGATTGCTTGGTCTGTCACGGCAACCCCAAAGGAATGTTGGATATCTCCGGCTATCTTCGGGAGGGCGCCCAGGAAGGCGATCTTGCCGGCGCGATCAGTATTCAGATTCCTGCGAACAGTCCGTAGCCCGCGTGCCCAAGAGTAGAGCAGAACACCTTGTCAACCGAGAACAGGCTCGACCCGAACCCATCTGCCGTCCTTACAATCGCTGGGGGGACACTCCACCGTAGCCTCAGTCTCTGGAACAGCCTCACCATCGGCTTCGCGACCGTCTCGCCCGTGGCTGGGCTGTACGCCATCATTGGCGTGCAAACGGTGGTAACAGGCGGCGGTTGGTTCGCGGCGCTGGCACTCTGTCTGGTGATGCAGCTGCTGGTGGCGACCGTGTATGCGGAGTTGTCCTCGCAGATTCCGATTGCGGGAGGCGCGTACAAATGGGCGAGACAGCTCGGGGGCGCCACCGCCGGTACCTACGCCGGCTCCATCTACGTCAGCTCCACGATCGCGATGCTCACCACGACCGCCTACACCGGTGGTGTCTGGTTAGCGATTTTCTTCGGATCAGGAAGCGGAACAGGAGTTACACTCGTGATCTGGGGCGCGGTGTTCTTGCTGCTCTGTACCGTCCTCAACCTGGTCCCTGTCACGATATTCAAGTTCCTGATTGCCCTGGGTGTCTACGCGGAAATCGTCGGCTCGTTCGGTGTTGCGCTGCTGCTGTTCTTCTTTTTCCGGCAGCATGGGTTGCCCGAACTATTCGCGCATCTCGGAACAGGAACCGCCCCCGGCCAGACCGCAGCCTTTCTGGCGGCACTGGCTATTTCCGGTTGGGCGTTCATCGGCTTTGATGCCTGCTCGACCATCGCCGAAGAAACTCGTGAGCCCAAGCGGATGGTGCCTCGCGCGATCTTTTTATCCCTCTGCATGGTGGGAAGCGTGGTGCTCTTCAACTCGGCCGCGCTCACGCTGAGCTTCAACCGTGACACCTTGCGTCAGACGAGCGCCGCGTCAGATCCCGTCACACCCGTGATCGTCGACAATGTGGGGGCCTGGGCAGAAACCCCTTTTCTGGCGATCGTCATGATCGCGTTCCTGGCTTGCGGGTCGTCTATGGTGCAGTACACGTCCAGGATCGTGTTTTCCATGGCTCGCGAAGGCAGCATGCCAGCCGTCCTCAGCCGGGTCACCGCTGCCGGAGCGCCACACAATGCCGTGCTGTTCACGGTGCTGCTGGCCACGCTCGGATTGCTCTTCGGGCTCAACGATGAAGCGGTCGCTACGGTCTTGGCGTTCGGAACTGGCGGGTTGTACGCCATGTTTGCCATGACTACCGGGGTCGGACTCTATACCCGTCTCACAGGCCGCTGGGATCCGTCATTGGGTGAATTGAAGCTGGGCGCCTGGGGATTACTCATCAATGCGGCAGCGTTTCTCTGGTCCCTGTTTGAATTCGTCAATATTGCCTGGCCGCGCCCCTACGCAACCTCACCCAATGCCCCCTGGTGGCAGTTGTGGGCCGTACCATTGGTCCTCGGCAGTATCCTGGGGATGACCACGCTGTATGTACTCTTCGGCAAAGGCCGGAGAACTGCATGGCCGGAATCAGCGTTGCGATAACAGCACGCCCGCTTAGCCTTGCGCCTCTGATGGCAATCCTCTTGACCGCTTGAGAGCCATCCTGTACATTTTGTACAATTCGTACATTGAGTACATCGCTGGCGCTTTCGAAGGAGAAACCCATGGCACATCTTCCCGCGAGTAAAGCACGGCAAGGCTTTGCAGATACGATCAATCGTGCAGCCTATGGGAAAGAACGCGTCGTCGTGCGTCGTCGAGGGAAGGACATCGCTGCGGTGGTACCGATCGACGACTTGCGCCTCCTGGAGGAATTGGAAGATCGGATCGATCTGGCCGATGCGAGGGCCGCTCTCACCGAAACGAGAAAGAAAGGCGCGAAGCCGCTCGATGCGATTCTCAAGGATCTCGGCTTCTAGACTTCCATGGCCTATTCGATCCTTCTCGCCCCGCCTGCGGAACGCCAACTCAAAGCGCTCCCCGAAGCCACACAGAAACGAATCGTCACGCGCCTGAAAACCCTACAACACAATCCTCGTCCCCAGGGCGTAAAGAAACTCGCCGGCGAAGATGACCTCTACCGTATCCGGGAAGGCCACTACCGAATCATCTATACGATTCGAGACAAAGCACTGGTCCTACTTGTCGTGAAGATCGGCGACCGGAAAGAGGTCTACCGCTGAATCCAAGAGTGCGTTATAGGAGCTGGAAATCGTTTTCAAAGTAGCGTTTCCGATGCGTGGCGCACAGCGCTCATAGCCACGTATTGAATATTTATCTACGGTGTAGCCTTTCCCGGAACAGATACCCCATGAAAGACAAGAAACGCCTTCCTACCGACGGTGGGCCGGTCAAATGGGCCAGTCCATTCGCCGCGCTGAAGCAAGCGCCACTGCCGGCAACTGTGCCCACACAGCCTGTTTGTGACCAGACTGCTCCCGTATCCGTAGCGCCCAAGAAGAATCGAGGGCGCGTGGATATCCTTCGCCAGACAGCGCATCGCGGTGGAAAGACCGTCACGGTGGTCACAGGATTTATCGGGATCGGCCAGGCAGAGAAAGAGCTCCTTGCCAAGCAGATGCAGAAGGTCTGCGGAGCAGGAGGAACCGTTAAAGAGGGACGGATCGAGATCCAAGGAGATCAGCGGGACGCGGTCGCCCGCATTCTCACCGAGGCCGGGTTCCGCCCGGTCTTCGCCGGAGGTTGATCGTTACCGCTTTCTTCGGTTCGGCAGATGTCCTGACCGCACTTGACAGGCCAAAACATCGCAGATCACGCGCGTGGAAATCAGGCTGGTAATCTCAGCTGCATCGTAGGGCGGCGAGCACTCCACGATTTCCATGCCGGCCAACGGCTTTGCGTCGGCGATAATCTGGATAAACTTCAACACCTCGCGCGGCAGAAATCCACCCGGCTCTGGCCAGCCGGTTCCCGGCACGAAGGCCGCGTCCAAACAATCCACATCGAAGCTCAACCACACCGCGTCAACACCGTCCCAGGCTACTTCCAACGCGCGCTTCGCGGCGTTTTCAATGCCCATCTCCACACAATCAGTGACAGTCATAATGGTGGTTTGACGCTCGCGCCCGGACTTCACGCCAGGCCGGGGGGCCTGCCAGCCGCCGATGCCGATCTGCACGAGATTTTTTGCCGGCACGTTGGGAATGTTCGTCGCATGGAACCACGGAGTGGTGTGCATCCGTTCGTCAAGATCAGTATCTTGCGTATCCACATGCCGGTCAAAGTGGATAATGCCAAGCTTGCCGCCGTTGAGATTCTCCGCAACCCCTCGCACGGTCGCAAAGCCGAGAGAATGGTCGCCGCCGAGCACCACGGGGAATGCCCCGCTGGCATACACATGCGACACGCCCTTGCTGACTTGATCGAACGTCTTTTCGATATTGCCTGGAATCGTGAACACGTCGCCGAGATCGCACATCCCGATCGATTCCCGCAAATCTACGCCCAGCTCAAAACTGTAGGTTCCATACAAGGCTGAAATCTTACGGATCCCCTGAGGACCGAAGCGGGTGCCGGATCGATAGGTCGTACCGCCGTCGAACGGCGCACCGAGAATGGCGACATCATACTGGCCACACTTGCGGACATCTTCCACATATGGAGCCTTCGTAAAGGTATTGATCCCGGCGAAGTGGGGCAGCTCTCCACGACTAAATGTGGGAATCCGTCGATCTTTGATGGAATCGGCGCCGGGCAAGCCCAATTCCAGTCCACGGGCGACTTCTTCCTCATACTTCGTCGTCGGCAGCAGGGCCTCCGCTTCGACCGCGTATTTTGCCTCAGGGCCATAGTTGTCGTGCAGCGGAACCTCACCTTTATATTCCCGCTTCTTGGCCATTGGGCCCCCCTTTTTTCAAAAACAACGGCCTTCGATCCTCAGATCGAAGGCCGTCTGTTGTCCGCCGTCCGTCTCGGCCTCAGCCTCAACCTGAGCCGTTCCGCACTAGCCGCCGAGCGTATCGAGGGTTTCCTTGAGGCTCTTGCGAATGCAGGTGAAGATCGGCGTGTCCCGTAAGGTATAGCGCGAGCCTTCGGTCTCCCGCAGTGCCATGACTAAGTCTAGAAAATCCTCCGGCTTGTCGCTCTCGAATGCCACCACCCATTCCTGATCGTCCAACCCGAATGAATAGGTCGTGTTCAATTTAACCGAGGGAAACCGGTGTCCGACTTCGATATGTTCGTCCATCATCCCCTGCCGGGCCGCTTTGGTCAGCAAAAACCACTCCCGGGTCTTCAGGAACGGGTACACAAAGATGTATTTCCCCTTCCCCGGGACCACGGTGAGCCGCTTGCTCTCCTGGCCCTCATGGGTATGGTGATCCACGTACACGGACCGCTTGGTCATGGCCAGATAGGAATAGGGGGTGGTGAGATATTGCCCCAGCCCAGAGGCCAGCATTTTGGCGGTCATGTCCTGAAACAGATCCAGCTCGTAGCTGATGCGCCAGAGCATGAGGTCGCAATCGCCCCGGATGCCGACGGCCGAATAGGGCACGACCAGAACTTTGCCCGTATATTCTTCCACGGCCCGCAGGAATTCCTGCTTGCCTTGGGTGCGCTCCGCTTCCGGCAGCCGCCGCCAGGCCGGGTCCACCTTGTAAAACGCAAAATTGACAAATTGCCGACGGGGGGGCGCCGCCGGCTGAGGGGTCGGTTGATCGGGCGTGGACATGTATTCCTCCGTGTAACGGCTAAACCAGTCAGGGGCACCTGAGACTGAATTCTCTAGCACTTCGCCTTTTGTTCTGTCAACGGGGGCGTAGGGGATTGCGACAGTCAGAGCGCGCCGGGAAATGAATGGGAGCGTCTCCTGTTAGGGGAGGTCTGAAGAGAGCCGACGAAGCCGTCGCTCTCGCGAAGAACCGTTTCAGAACGGGGCCAACGGCAACAATGAGGCGGCGCCCGCGGTGAGACCAGGCCTGCAGCTTGACAGCCCGGCCAGGGTGTCGTACACATCTGCGGCTTAACCGCCTGCCCCGTGCGGATGGGCGCGCAAATGAAGACCCCAGCATCGAAAGGATCCAGCTGATGTCCACCCCGTCCCCCGTCCGCGCACCGGCCTTCGCCTCGCCCTCTTGCTGGTCACTGGCTCTGGTCTCCTCGGCCTGGTAGGCTGCTATGGCGAGAACACGCCCACGGTTGCTACAGCGGTTGCCCCAGCGCCGACCCTGTCGGCCCTCGCCCTCTCAGGGGGCCAGCTCAATCCGACGTTCAGCAGCGCCACGACCAGCTACAGCACCATGTTCATCGGCAGCAATAGCCTCACCGTCACCCCGACGGCCGCAAGCGGCACAATCACCGTAAACGGCACGACGGTGCCCAGCGGGACCGCTTCCGGCTCCCTCAGTCTGCCGTCCGGCACCTCGACCATTACCGTGGCGGTGACCGGGCCTGGCGGCACGACCACCTACAGGATCACGGCGCATCAACTCGCCCAAGAAGCCTATGGGAAAGCCTCCAATACGGGAGCCGATGACGAGTTCGGCTACAGCGTGGCGCTCTCCGGCGACACCCTGGCGGTGGGGGCCATATACGAAGACAGCAACGCGACCGGCATCAACGGCGATCACACCAACAACAGCGCCGATGCGAGTGGGGCCGTGTACGTCTTCACGCGAAGCAACGGGGTCTGGACGCAGCAGGCCTATGTGAAGGCCTCCAATACGGGAGGCGGTGAGAGCATCAACTTCGGCTTCATGATGGGCTCAATAATGATGCCCGGTGACAACTTCGGCCGCAGCGTGGCGCTGGCTGACGACACCCTGGCGGTGGGGGCCAGTAACGAAGACAGCAACGCGACCGGCGTCGGCGGCGATCAAACCAATAACAGCGCCGGTAACAGTGGGGCCGTCTACGTGCTCCGCTGAGCACTGCAACGGGGGTGATCTTCGGGAAGGCGCCTGGCACGAGGACACAACCCCTCGTGCCCCCTCACGCGGCTCGTGAAGCGGTGGGGGGCCAGTCCCATCACGCCGCGTGGTGCGTGCCGCACAGGCCCCAGGAGACCATTCCAGGGGGCAGGTCTTATACCGCGTCACCGAAACGTGCGTTCCGTCACCCCCAGCATCGCGCCGGAACCCTCTCGGCGCTCCGAATCCCGCTCCAGTCCTTGCTTTCATGGTCATGGGAGCAAACTTA
>SXGR01075495.1_pt1 | contig 15328 bp, 26 predicted proteins | sample 3174711 | NCBI WGS metagenome assembly SXGR01 (sample SAMN11356860, study PRJNA531348) | freshwater metagenome | isolation source: freshwater sample F1-60 | place: China: Fuxian Lake, Yuxi | collected 2017-12-25
CAACTTCCTGCACGGCTACCCAGAGTACGCCGTGTCGATCGGCGTCCTCTTGGGCGGCGTCCCCACCGCCGCCGTGATCATTGACGTCGCGCTCGGCGAGATCTTTACGGCCACCACCGGCGGAGGCGCGTTTATGAACGGAGAGCCAATCTACGTCTCCCCGATCGATGACCCACGCCGCGCACTCGTCGGGACCGGCTTCCCGTTTACGAATGTCGAGGACGTGGACCCATACGCGCGCCAGCTCGCCCGGATCATGAAAGGCACCGCGGGAGTTCGCCGCGCCGGGGCCGCGGCGCTCGACCTCACCGCTGTGGCGTCTGGCCGGTTCGAGGCGTTCTGGGAAACCGTGCTCTCGCCGTGGGATATCGCGGCGGGGATCCTGCTCGTTCGCGAAGCCGGCGGACTCGTCACCGATCTGACCGGTGCTCCCTGCCCCGTCTCGCGAACGGGCATCGTGGCGGGCAACCCGGCAGTGCACGGCTGGCTCATTCGTGAACTGCGTACGGAGTAGCCCGCAACGATCCGCGCGGACCGCCTCGCGCCATACCGCCTCGGTGCATACCGCCTACGTTTGTAGTCGTTACGCTGTACCGTCTACCGTGCACTTCTGGAGCTGTGCGTGAGCAAACTCGTCGAGTGCGTCCCGAATTTCAGCGAGGGCCGCCGCCCCGACATCGTCAAGCAGATCACCGACGCCATCGCGTCGACTGACGGCGTCGCGATGCTCGACATCTCCAGCGACGCGTCGCACAACCGAACCGTCGTCACCTTCGTCGCGATACTCGAGTCGGCCGTCGAGGCCGCGTTTCGTGGCATCGGCAAAGCGCGCGACCTACTCGACCTAACCACGCACACAGGCGAGCACCCGCGCATTGGCGCTACCGACGTCTGCCCCTTCATCCCGCTCGGCGACACCACGATGGATGAGTGCGTCGCCCTCGCGAAATCGCTCGGCGCACGCGTAGGAACCGAACTTGGCATTCCCGTGTTCCTGTATGAACGGGCGGCGGCGCGGCCCGACCGCACGAACCTCGCCGACGTTCGGCGCGGCGAATTCGAGAAAGCCCGCGACGAAATCGGCGTCAATCCCGACCGCGTTCCCGACTTCGGTCCCAACCACGTGCACGCGACTGCGGGCGCGACCGTCATTGGCGCCCGCCCGTTCCTCGTCGCATACAACGTCTACCTCGGTCCTGCCTTGAACCTCGCCGTCGCCAAGGAGGTCGCCAAGAAGGTCCGGTTCTCCAGCGGCGGCCTTCCCTGCGTGAAAGGACTCGGCCTCGAGGTGGACGGGCAGGCGCAGGTCTCGATGAACCTCACCGACACCGATACGACGCCCATCTGGCGTGCGTTTGAAGCGGTGAAGTCCGAGGCCGCCGCGCGCGGCGTCGAGGTCACTTGGAGCGAAATCGTCGGACTCGTACCAGAGCGAGCCGTGCTCGAGACCGCCGCACACGGCGTGATGCTGCGCGGATTCACCAAGGCGATGGTCCTCGAACAAAAAATCGCTGATGCGATGTCGGGCGAAACCGTCACCGATTTCCTCGCCGCCGTGGCATCGAGCGCGCCGGTCCCGGGTGGCGGCAGTGTCGCCGCGCACGTTGGCGCACTCGCCGGTGCGCTCACGCAGATGGTCGCTGGGCTCACGGTCGGTCGCAAGAAGTACGTCGCGGTCGACAGTGAGATGCGCGCGCTCGGTTCCTCAGCGACCGCGCTCAAGGCAACGCTCGCCGCACTCGTGAAGACCGACGCGGACGCCTATTCCGTGGTGAGCGCCGCGTACAAACTCCCCAAAGACTCGCCCGACCAACAGGCGACGCACGACACCGCGATCCAGTCCGCGTTGATGCACGCGGCGGCGATTCCGCTCGACACCGCACGAGCCGCCGCTGCAGTCGCGGCGCTCGCCGCGATCTGCGCCGAGAAGGGCAACAGCAACGCGGCCAGCGACGCGGGGGTTGCAGCATTGCTCGCCGAGGCGGCGTGTCGTGGCGCAGCCTTCAACGTGCGCATCAACGTCGCGTCCATGAGCGACAAGACCGCCGGTGCGCCGATGGCGGCGGAAGCGGGGCGGCTCGTGGCTGAAGCGGCCGCATCGGCGCGCAGGGCGACGGACCTGGTTGAGCAGCAGATCGGCTAGCCAGTAGATCGGCTAGCCAGTAGATCTGAGGCGCAGTAGGCGTCACCAAGCCAAGGCCTCCAGCTCGCCCGTGGCCTACAGCCGCGTGAGCACCTTTGGTCCGTCTGCCGTCACGGCAACCGTGTGCTCGAAATGCGCACTGCGCGAGCCGTCGATTGTCACCACGGTCCACTTGTCTGGCAACGTCCGGGTTTCCGCGCGCCCAGCATTTACCATTGGCTCGATCGCGATCGTCAGGCCCGCCGCGAGCTTGGCGCCGCGCTTCGGCTTGCCATGGTTTGGCACCTGTGGCTCTTCGTGCATCGACTGCCCGACGCCGTGCCCCACGAGGTCTCGCACCACGACGAATCCGCCCAGCTTGACGCGCGCCTCAATGGCCGCGCCGATGTCGCCAACTTGGTTCCCCGGTCGCGCCTCGGCGATGCCTGCCTCGAGCGACTCTTCAGTCACCTTGAGCAACCGGGCCGTCTGATCGTCTACCTGGCCCACGGCGAACGTGCGCGCCGAGTCGGTATGGAGCCCGCCGTAGTACACGCCGATATCCACGGACACGATATCGCCATCCTTGAGCAGGCGCCGCGGCGATGGAATGCCATGCACGATCTCTTCGTTCACGCTCGCGCAGATACTCGCTGGAAAGCCATAGAGACCCTTGAAACTCGGCGTCGCACCTTCGTGTGAGCGAATGAACGCTTCAGCAATGCGGTCGAGGTCGGCCGTCGAGACGCCGGGCCGAATCGCCTTCCGCATCGCTTCGTGCGTCGCGGCGAGAATCTTCCCACCCGCCGCCATCGTCTCGATCTCGCGCGCTGACTTGAGCCGCACCATCACGCCGACCCGATCTGTCCTGCCGCCTTCAGCATGCGCGCCGTGACGTCTTCGACCGTGCCGACCGCGTTGATTTCCACAAGCGGGCCCGCATTGGCCTGGTACCACGCGACGACCGGAGCCGTTTGCGCGTGATACACGTTGAGACGATTGCGAATGGCGTCAGGATCGTCGTCCTTGCGGCGCACCAGGTGCCCGCCGGAATCCTTCAGGCACTCCGCATGTAATTCGCCAGGATTTCGGCCGCTGAACGGCGACTGGCACGCCTCGCACACCACGCGTGACGACAGGCGGCCGACGAGTTCGTCATCGGCGATCTGGAACATGAGCACCAGATCCACCGTTCTGCCGAGCCCAGCGAGTACCGTGGCCAAGCCTTCGGCCTGCGGCGTTGTACGGACCACACCGTCGAGAATCGCACCCCTCGCCTGTTCCGGCGCTGCGAGCGTCTCGCGGATGATGTCGAGAATGAGCGAGTCGGGGACGAGGTCGCCCTTGTCGTAGTACGACTTGGCCTCGAGGCCCAGCGGCGTCCCAGCTTTCATCGCCGACCGGATGACGTCGCCGGTCGAGATCTTCGGCACCTTCAGCGCCGCTGAAAGCCTCTCCCCCTGCGTCCCCTTCCCGCAGCCAGGAGGGCCCAGCAGCACGACGATCATCGCCGTGGTGCTAGAAGCCGCCGCTCTGGCCGCGACCGCGGAACCGCACCCGCCCCTTCTTCATGAAGGTGTCGTACTTACGAAGCAGGAGGTGCTGGTTCATCTGGGCCATCGTATCGAGCGCCACGCCCACCACAATCAGCAGCGACGTGCCGCCGAACTGGAATGTGACATTCACGAAATCGGCGATCCAGATCGGAAGCAAGGCGATCACCGTCAGAAAAATTGCGCCCGGCAGCGTGATGCGGCTCACCACATGGTCGATATACTCGGCGGTCTTGGCGCCGGGTTTCACGCCCGGAATGAATCCACCCTGCTTCTTCAGATTCTCTGCCAAGTCCACCGGATTGAACACGATCGCGGTGTAGAAATAGGTGAACGTGATGATCAACACGGCCGAGAGCACAAAGTAGAGCGGGGTGCCCGGCTGGAAGTAATCCGCGAAGTCGGAGAGGGTCTGGTTGCCGCTAAACGTGGCCAGCGCACCGGGGACGACGATGAGCGACTGCGCGAAGATGATCGGCATCACGCCCGCGGCATTGATGCGGAGCGGGATGAAGTTCTTGGCGGCTTCGCGCATCCGCCCGCGGCCCATTGTGCGCTGCGGAATCTGGATCGCAATGCGGCGCGCCGCCAGCGTGATCAGCACAACCCCGGCGATGACACCGGCCATGACCGCGATCAATGCCAGCACCGCGAGGATGCTGACGCCCTGCGTGGCGACCAGCTGCAACGTGCTCCAGATCGCCGGAATGAACCGCTCGACGATCGAGAAAAAGATCATCAGCGAAGCGCCGTTACCGAGGCCGCGCTCCGTGATCTGCTCACCCAGCCACATGACGAACACCGCGCCCGTCGTGAGGATGATGGCCATTTCCGTCTTGAAGCCGAATCCTGGCGACGAGACAGCGCCCTGCACGCTTTCGGTGAAGAGTCCGTAACCCCAGGCCTGCACGAGCGCGAGCCCGACCGTCGCGTAGCGCGTGGCCTGCGTGATCTTCTTTCTGCCCTCCTCGTCCTTCTGCATCTTCTCGACCTGCGGGATCACCGCACCGGCGATCTGCGAGAAAATACTGGCCGAGATGTACGGCATGATGCCGAGGGCGAAGACCGTCGAGCGCGAGAGATTCCCGCCCACGAACAGGTCGTATAGCCCCAGCAGTCCGCCGCCTTGCTGGCTGCGGAAGAAGTCCACCATCGCCGACACGTTGACTCCGGGCACCGCCACGTGCGAACCAAGGCGATACACCACGAGGCAAAGGAACGTGAAGACGATCTTTTCCCAAAGCTCCGGCGTGCGATAGATATTCGCGGCCGCCTGAGCGGGATTGGCCTGGGCCATGTGGTTCTCTTACCCCTCGACGTTGCCGCCGGCCGCGACAATCTTCTCGCGAGCCTGCGCGCTGACCTTGATGCCGCGGACCGTGAACGCCTGCGTAATCTCACCGTTGGAAAGCAGCTTCGCCGGACCCTTGGCGTTGCGGATGAGCCCGGCGGCGACGAGCGTCTCGCGCGTCACCTCGGCACCCTGCGGCAGCTTCACCAGATCGTCCAGCCCAAGCACCTGCGACTCGACCCGGAACGGATTCGTAAAGCCACGCTTGGGTACACGACGCGTGAGCGGCGTTTGCCCGCCCTCGAAATGCGGCTTGCCGCCGCCATGGCCGTGGTGGCCCGAGCGCGCCTTGATGCCCTTGTGACCCTTGCCTGATGTCTTGCCGGTACCCGAACCCGGACCGCGACCAATACGCTTCCGGTTACGGTGCGAGCCTGGGCTCGGCGTCAGGTTATGAAGACCAATTTTGTCGCTCACCGTCTTACTCCCTGGCTGCGGTGTATGGCGTCACCTTGACGAGGTGACGTACCCGCAAGATCTGCCCCCGCAACGCGGGAGAGTCCTGCTTCACCACTTCGGACTGATGGTGGCGAAGTCCAATGGCCGCGAGCGTGGCACGCATGCGCGCCGTCTGCCCGATGCCAGACTTCACCTGCTTGATCAACACCTGGCCCGTGGTCAGAGTGTTGGCTTCCGTATGCTTTGGCCCGCGCGTGCGGTGCCAAACGAATGTCCTAGGCATTGACCGCCACCTTTACCTTTGCACGCGAGCGGTACGGAAGCGAGTTCACCTCGACCCCACGTTCCTTCGCGATCTGTTCAACTGTCGTCAGGCTCGTCAGGCCGTTCATTGCCGCGAGCACCATGTTGTGCGGATTCGTCGAGCCGAGCGACTTCGTGAGAATGTCGGCAATACCGACACACTCCATCACCGCGCGCACGGCACCACCGGCGATCACGCCAGCGCCAGGTGCGGCTGGCTTCATCAGCACCTTGCCAGCCCCATGTTTGCCGACGATTTCGTGAGGAATCGTCGCGCCCGTCAGCGGCACGGAGACCATGTTGCGGCGCGCGCCGTCCACGGCCTTGCGGACCGCTTCGGACACTTCATTCGCCTTACCCGTCGCGATACCGACCTTGCCCTGTCCGTCGCCCACCGCCACGATGGCGTTGAACGAGAACCGCCGGCCGCCCTTCACCACTTTGGCCACGCGATTGATGGCGATCACGTTCTCGACGAGGCCGCTCTCTTCGCGCTCCTGTCCGGGACGCCCGCCACGGTCACCACGGCCACGTTCGCCGCCAGGCCCGCCACGTCCGCCACCAGGGCCACCACCAGGGCCACCGCGGCCTCCACCAGGACCACCGCCACGACCGGCACCAGGGCCACCACGACCACGTCCGCCCGGGCCGCCGCCGCTGCGCGCGCTGCCGCCGGGCCGCCCGCTACGTGCTGAGCCACCCGTCTGCGCCGCCGGTGCTGCTGCCTCGGCGCCCGGCGTTGCCGGGGAATTTGCCTGCGTTTCGTTTTCAGCCATTAAAACTCCAGCCCGCCTTCGCGGGCGCCGTCGGCCACTGCCTTCACGCGGCCATGATATCGATAGCCGGCGCGGTCGAACACCACCTTGGTGATTCCCGCCGCCTTCGCCCTCTCCGCCACCAGCTTTCCTACGGCCGTGGACTTCTCGACCTTCTTGCCCTGTAGCCCGGCATCGGTGACCGACATGAGCGTCTTGCGTGCCACGTCGTCCACGATCTGGGCGTAGATATGCTTGTGCGAACGGAACACGACGAGGCGCGGCCGTGCGGCGCTGCCCTCGACCTTCGCCCGCACCCGGAGGTGCCGGCGCGCGCGCAGTCCAGCGGGCGTCTTGGGTACTCGCAAACCTGGCATTACTTGGCTCCTGCCTTACCGGCCTTACGGCGAATCACTTCGCCGGCGTACTTGATGCCCTTCCCCTTATACGGCTCGGGCTTGCGCAGCAGGCGGATTTCTGCCGCCACCTGGCCCACCATCTGCTTGTCCGCGCCTTCAATCGTCACCTGTGTCGGCTGCGGAGCGGTGAGCTTGATGCCCACCGGCGCCTTGTACTGGATCGTGTGCGAGTAGCCGAGCGACAGCAACAGCCCGTAGGGCTTCACTTCCGCCTTGTAGCCGACGCCCGTGATCTCCAGCTGCTTCATGTAGCCCTTCGTCACGCCCTCGACCATGTTGGCCAAAAGCGTGCGCGACAGTCCGTGCAACGACTTGTGCAGCGTCTCGTCCGACGGACGCGTGACGATCAGCTGCTCGCCCTCAATCTTCAGGCCGAGCTCGCTGTGGATGCTGCGGTACAGTTCACCCTTCGGGCCTTTGACCCTCACGTTCTGGCCGACGATGGCCACGGTGACGTCCTTGGGAATGCCGATGGGAAGCTTGCCGATACGTGACATGGGTGTCTCCTCCTACCAGACCAGGGCGAGCAACTCGCCGCCGGTGCGCTGCTGACGGGCTTCACGATCTGTCATGAGGCCCTTCGAGGTGGAGAGGATGGCAACGCCAAGCCCGTTGCGGACTCGCGGAATCTCCGTCATCGCGACGTACTTCCGGAGACCAGGGCTCGATACGCGCCGGAGCTCACGGATGACCGAGTGGCCGCCGTGGGCGTACTTCAGAATCACGCGCAGCAACGGCCGCCCTTCATCGGACAACACCGTGCGGAAGTCCGTGATGAAGTTGTTCTCCTTCAGCAGGCGCGCGATTTCAAGTTTCAGTTTGGAGGCCGGGATGTCCACGCGACGGTGCTTCGCTCCGCAGGCATTGCGGATGCGCGTCAACATGTCGGCTACAGGATCGGTCATGCTCATGTGTTGCGTCTCACTCCTATGGTATCCGGCGGGTTCGCCGCCGGACTTCTAGGAAAAAAGGGATCTACCAGCTGGCCTTGTGTACGCCGGGAATCAGTCCCGACAACGCCATTTCACGGAACACCATGCGCGACAACCCGAACTCGCGGAGGTTTCCGCGTGAGCGCCCCGTCATCGAACAGCGGTGCCGGATGCGGTCCTTCGCTGAGTTGCGCGGCAGTTTCTGGAGCCCGGTCTGCGCCGCGAGCTTTTCCTCGATCGTCGACTTCGGGTTCTGGATCACCGCTTTGAACGCGCGACGCTTGACGGCATAGCGCGCCGTCAGCTTCTTCCGCCGCTCGTTCTTCTCGATGCTGCTCTTCTTGGCCATCAGGTCTCTCTGGTTTGGTTGCTTCGGAATGCCACGCGTTACTACTGAACCACGATCGGCTTGTCTTCCCCGCGGAACGGCATGCCCAGCTCGCGCAGAAGAGCGAAGGCCAATTCATCCTTGGCCGCCGTGGTCACGACCGTGATGTCCATGCCGTGCACCTGGTCGACTTGATCGTAGTTGATCTCCGGGAAGATCATCTGCTCTTTGATGCCCAAGCTGTAGTTGCCGCGGCCATCGAACGAGCGCGTCGAGAGCCCGCGGAAATCGCGGATCCGCGGGACCGCGACCGTGATGAACCGGTCGAGGAACTCCCACATCCGCGCACCGCGCAACGTCACCGATGCCCCGATTTCTTGGCCCTGACGGAGACCGTAGTTCGCAATGGACTTCTTCGCCTTCTTCCGCACGGCCCGCTGCCCCGTGATGATGCCCAACTCGTCGACCACTGAGTCGAGCAGCTTCGGCTGCTTGATGGCCTCACCGAGGCCAACATTCAGCACGATCTTCGTGAGATTCGGGATCTGATGCACATTCGTGAGGCCGAACTGCTTCGTGAGCGCGGCGCGGATTACTGTTTGGTAGTGCATGCGGAGCCGCACATCGGGAACCGCTAGCCCGACACCGGTGTGTTCCTTCGCCGGCTCAGCCGTACGCTTCGCCTTCTCGCCCTTCGGCTTCTTTTCCTGCTTATCTGCCTTCGGTGCAGACTTCTTGTCCTGCTTCTTGTCCTGCTTCTTGTCGTTCTTCTTATTGTCAGCCATCGGTCGGTTCCTGTGTGTGCGGCGCGGTGAGCGGGAGCGTCGGGACTAGCGTTTGGCGTCGGTACGCGGAAACGCGTCGCCGGACTTCGCGCTGATGCGCTCCTTCGTGCCGTCGGTGTCCACGCGGTAGCGAATACGTGCCGGCGCGCCCGACTTCGGGTCGAGCAGCATCACATTCGACGAGTGCACAGGCGCCGGCATTTCCATGATCGCGGACTGTTCCTCGGCACGACGCGCCTTGCGGTGCTTCTTGACGATGTTCACGCCCTCAATCGTCACGCGGCCCGTCTTCGGGAACACGCGGATGATCTTCCCTTCCTTGCCCTTGTCATCGCCGCGAACCACGCGCACAGTGTCGCCCTTGGCGACGTGCATCGTGAACCGTTCGGCGTTGATCGCGTGGCGCTTCCGCGAGCGGATGCCCGCCGTCTTGCGCTGCGTCAGAATGCGCATGTTAGATGACCTCTGGCGCCAGCGAGACAATCTTCATGTACTTCTTCTCACGCAGCTCTCGGGCCACCGGCCCGAAGATGCGCGTGGCACGGGGTTCGCCCGTGTCGCTGATAATCACGACGGCGTTCTCATCGAAGCGGATGTAGCTGCCATCCTTCCGGCGGGTCTCCTTGACGGTGCGCACCACCACCGCGCGCGCCACCTCGGACTTCTTGACCGTGCCGTTCGGCAGCGCGTCCTTCACCGCGACAATGACGACGTCGCCGAGCCCGGCATACCTCCGGCGTGTTCCACCGAGTACCCGGATCACCAGCGCGCGCTTGGCGCCGCTGTTGTCCGCCACCCGAACCACTGATTCCTGCTGGATCATTTCAAAGTCTCCGGTATCGCTACTTCGCGCGTTCGACGATCTCGACGACGCGCCACCGCTTGTCCTTTGACATCGGGCGCGTCTCCATGATGCGCACGGTGTCGCCGGTCTTCGCCTGGTTCGTTTCGTCGTGCGCCTTAAGGTTCGTGGACCGCGTAATCATCTTCCCGTAAACCGGGTGCGGCACGCGCCGCTCTATGGAGACCACGACCGTCTTTTGCATCTTGTCGCTCACGACCAAGCCCACACGCGCCTTCCGCGCGTTGCGTGCCTCGGCCGCAGCATTCGTAATTTCAGCCATCGGCTACTTCCCCCCGGTGCGCGCAGCGCCCGTAGTTGCCGCAGCGCCAGTGCGCCGCTCACGCAAAATCGTCTTGAGACGAGCCAAGTCCCGGCGTATCACACGCAGCCGGAGCGGGTCTTCGAGCGGCGCGGTGCCGCTCTTGAACCGCAGGTTGAACCGCTCGCGCTCGAGTTCGGTGATGCGCGTCGAGATCTCGTCGCCCGTCAGCTCGCGAATCTGTGGTGCCTTCATTCAGTGTGCGCCTCCTCGCGCGACACGAACTTCGTTCGGATGCCGATCTTCGCCGCCGCGAGGCCCAGGGCCTTCTGCGCTAGCGCCTTGTCGACACCCTCGATCTCGAACATCACACGGCCAGGCTTCACCACCGCCACCCACAACTCGGGCGACCCCTTGCCCTTGCCCATGCGGGTTTCAGCCGGCTTCTTCGTGATCGGCTTGTCTGGGAACACCCGAATCCAGACCTTGCCGCCGCGCTTGATGTGGCGCGTGAGCGCCACACGGGCAGCTTCGATCTGCCTCGCTGTGACCCAGCCGGGCTCCATTGCCTGCAGGCCGTAGTGCCCAAAGGCCACCGTCGACCCGCGGGTCGCGAGACCCTTGGTACGGCCCTTGAACATCTTCCGGAATTTGACGCGCTTTGGTGCGAGCATTGCTTCAGTGTCCTCGTATCAGTCGAAAGAGCGGTGGTCTTACTGGTCCGTCGAGTAGGTCTTGCCGCGACGGTCTTCGACGACCTCGCCCTTGAAGATCCAAACCTTGATGCCGATCGCGCCGAACGTTGTCCTCGCCGTGCTGGTGGCGTAGTCGATATCCGCGCGCAGCGTGTGTAGCGGTACACGTCCTTCGTGATAACCCTCAACGCGCGCGATTTCTGCGCCGCCAAGACGGCCAGAGCACTTCACCTTGATACCGCCGGCGCCCATGCGCATCGCGCTCTGCACCGCACGCTTCATCGCGCGACGGAACGAAATGCGCTGCGCCAGCTGCGCGCCGATGTTGTCGGCAACCAGCTGCGCCTCGATGTCCGGGCGCTTGACCTCTTCAACATTCACCCCGACGTCCTTGCCGGTGAGCTGCTGAAGCTCGTTCTTGAGCTCCTCGACGCTCTGCCCCTTTTTGCCGATCACAACGCCGGGCCGGCCGGTGTGAATCGTCACAACGACCTTGCCTGGCTTGCGCTCGATCACGATATCGCTGATCGCGGCGCCCGCGAGACGCGCCTTCAGATACTTCCGCAGGAGCTCGTCTTCCTTCAGCAGCGCCGGGAAGTCCTTGCCGGAGGCGAACCACTTCGAACGCCACTGCTTCGAAACGCCGAGGCGGAAGCCGATTGGATTAGTCTTTTGTCCCATTAGCGACCCTTCCTGCTCTTGGATGCCGTAGTACCGCTGTCGGCCACGACGATCTCGACGTGGCTCGTCCGCTTCTTGATCGGCGTCGCCCGGCCCATCGCGGCCGGCATGAACCGCTTGAGCTTGGGCCCTTCGTTGATGATCGCCTTCATGATCACCAGGTCGTCAACATCGAGCGCGGTGTTCGTGCCGCGAGCCGCCTGCTCGGCATTCGCGATGGCGCTCTTGAGCACCTTCTCGATCTGCTTCGCGGCGTGCTTCGGGCTGAACTTGAGGAGCGCAAACGCCTCATTGACTCGCTTGCCGCGCACCTGATCGATCACGAGGCGCATTTTGTACGGCGACTGTCGCGCCGAGCGCTGGATCGCGCGTGATTCCGTCATGGGTTACTTGCCTCCCTTCGCTGCAGGGGCCGGTTTGGCCTTCGCATCCGATGCGCCAGCTTTTGGGGCCGCACCGCCCGTCGGAGCTGCGGCCGGAGCCGCCGCCTCCACCGCGCGTGACATCGTGTGGCCACGGAACGTGCGCGTCGGCGAAAACTCGCCAAGCTTGTGGCCAACCATGTTTTCGGTCACGTACACCGGGACAAACTTGTTCCCGTTGTGCACGGCGAAGGTGTGCCCAACAAAATCGGGAAGCACCGTGCTCGCGCGAGACCAAGTCTTCATGACCTTCTTCTCGTTGCGGGCGTTCATGGCGTCCACCCGCTTGCGCAGGCTGTCCTGAACGAATGGGCCCTTCTTAATACTACGTGCCATCGTATCGAATCCGGGTTGTGATTCTGTATTCGGTTACTGCGTGGCCTTGCCGCGCTTGCGACCGCGCACGATCAGTCGCTGCGAGGCCTTCTTCTTGTTCCGCGTCTTGACGCCTTCCTTCTTGCCCCACGGGCTCACCACGTTCCGGCCGCCGCGTGTGCGGCCACCGTGCGGGTGATCCACCGGGTTCATGACTTCGCCGCGCACGCGCGGACGACGACCTTCCCAGCGCATACGGCCGGCCTTGCCCCACGAGAGCAACTCGTGCTCCGCGTTGCCGACTTCGCCAACCGTCGCCATGCACTCGCCGTGCACGAGGCGCATTTCCGACGACGTCAGGCGCAGCGTTACGTAGTCGCCTTCTTTCGCGACGACCTGCACGCTCGTCCCGGCACTACGCGCCATCTGACCGCCCTTACCGCGGATCAGCTCCACGTTGTGCACCGCGGTACCCAGCGGCATTTCCTTGAGCGGCAGCGCGTTGCCCGTGCGGACATCCGAGCCCGGACCGGAGATCACCTGGTCACCCTGGGTGAGTCCCTTGCAGTGCAGGATGTAGCGCTTCTCGCCGTCGGCATACTCGACGAGCGCAATGCGGGCCGAACGGTTCGGATCGTACTCGATCTCCTTCACCGTGGCGGCGATACCGAACTTGTTGCGTTTGAAATCCACGAGACGGTACATCCGCTTGTGGCCGCCACCAAGGCGCCGCATGGAGATGTGGCCGTGGTTGTCGCGCCCACCCGTCCGCTTGACCGGCTCGAGCAGCGACTTTTCCGGCGTCGACCGCGTGATCACGTCGTTGTCGGGCACGGAGCGGAACCGCGAGCTCTGCGTGACCGGCTTGAATTGGCGAATTCCCATTTTGCTTAACCCTCGAAGATCTCGATCGTGTCGCCGACTTTCAGCGTCACGATAGCCTTCTTCCAGCGAGGCCGAAGTCCTGCCTTTCCACCCATGCGCCGCGCCTTTCCGCGCTGCTGCGCTGTCCAGACGCCGGTAACCTTCACGCCGAACAGCGTTTCAATCGCCTGGCGGATCGATCCCTTGTTCGCGCCCGGATGCACTTCAAATGTGTATTCACTGCGGTCCTGAAACGCTGCCGAGCTCTTCTCGGTAACGATCGGCCGCACGATGATCCTGTTCAGTGTCGGCATGGCTTACTTCTCCTTCTTCTTTGGAGCCGACTTCTTCACGGCCTTTGGAGCGGCTTTTGCCGCCGCCTTTGGCGCAGCCTTCTTCGCCGCGGCCTTAGGTGCGGACTTCTTTACCGCAGCCTTCGGAGCCGCCTTCTTGGCCACCTCCTTCGCCGCGGCCTTCTTCTCTTCCTTGGGCCGCGAACGCTCGCCGTCAGCCTTCACTCTGGCCTTCTTCTTCACGACCTTCACCTTGGCGACGGCTTTTTCTGCCACTGGCGCTAGCGCCGCGCCGAGTGCGGCCGACTCCACGAGCACTGTGTCTGACCAGAGCAGGTGGTAGGTCGACGCATCACTGTACGGCATCACATGGACCAGCGGGAGGTTGCGACTCGAGAGGAACACGTTTTGCTTCACGCCGTCGGTGAGGATCAGCACCTTCTTGTGTGCGATGTCGAGGCGCGCGAGCAGCTGCAGCAGCGTCGACGTCTTCGGCGCGTCATACTGGAACGCATCGATCACATGGAGCGAGCCTTCGCCAGCGCGCGCATTGAACGCGCTCTTGCGGGCCAGCGCCTTCGCCTGACGCGTGATACCCTGCGTGTACTTGCGCGGCATCGGGCCAAACACGGTACCACCGCCGGGCCAGTTTGGCGCGCGGATCGAGCCCTGACGAGCGCGACCAGTGCCCTTCTGCTTCCACGGCTTCTGATTGCCACCCACCACGAGGCCACGCGTCTTGGTCGAGTGCGTTCCCTGGCGCTGATTGGCCATGTACGCCTTCACCGCGAGATGCATCACCGGCATGTTCAAGGTCCCGTCGAACAGATCGCTGGGGAGCGCTACGCGGTCGCGGGGAGTGCCCTTTGCGGTGTACGCCGCGGCCTCGGTATTGGTCGTCGTTGTTTCGCTCATGTTCACTTATCCCTGCTTGCGGACCATGACGATCCCGTTTTTCGGACCAGCCACTGAGCCGCGAATGTAGATGAGATTGCGCTCTGCGTCGATTTTCTCGACCCGGAGATGCGTCTGCGTGTGACGCGTGTTGCCATACTGTCCCGGCATCTTCTTGCCTTTGATGACGCGCGACGGATCCGTGCCCGCGCCAATCGAACCTGGACGGCGGTGCTTGGTGTTGCCGTGCGTGTTCGGACCGCCGTGGAAGCCATAGCGCTTGACGACACCCTGGAAACCGTGACCCTTGCTGGTGCCAGTCACCTTCACAGTATCGCCAGGCGTGAAGATCCCGACCGTCACCGTGTCGCCAACGGCGTACACGGGAATCTCGGGGTTCTTGCCGGGCGCGTCGTCGAGGCGGAACGAGCGGAGCACCGTTGGCGGAGCCGAAAGACCGGCCTTCGCCGCATGCGCCACTTCAGCCTTCGCCGCGCGCACACCACGCGGCGTGCGCTCGCCCTTCTTGCTCACGCGCGCGAGGCGCTGTGCGCCCATGCCGAGTTCGACCGCGGCAAAACCCGTCAATTCCTTCGCCACAACCTTCGTGACCGGATTCGGCTCAGCCTCCACCACCGTCACAGGGATCTGCTGTCCCTGTTCGTTGAATATCTGGGTCATGCCCAGCTTACGACCAATAATTCCGATCATCGGCTACTCCACCTTGATCTCGACGTCCACGCCCGCTGGGAGGTCGAGCTTGGTCAGCGCGTCCACCGTATGGGCACGCGAATCGAGAATGTCGATTACGCGCTTGTACGTCTTCAGTTCGAACTGCTCACGCGACTTCTTGTCCACATGCGGCGAGCGCAACACAGTCCAGCGCTGCGTCTTCGTCGGCAACGGGATCGGGCCCGACACCTGCGCCCCGGTCTTCTCGGCGATGCGCACAATGTCACCAGCGGCTTGGTCGATCACCGCGTGGTCAAAAGCCTTCAGTCGGATTCGGATACGTCCTGCCATGTGTGCTCCTGAACTGCTATGACGAGTCAGCTATTACTTGAGAATCTTGGTCACGACGCCAGCGCCCACCGTGCGGCCGCCCTCGCGGATC
>SXGR01086132.1_pt1 | contig 15327 bp, 16 predicted proteins | sample 3174711 | NCBI WGS metagenome assembly SXGR01 (sample SAMN11356860, study PRJNA531348) | freshwater metagenome | isolation source: freshwater sample F1-60 | place: China: Fuxian Lake, Yuxi | collected 2017-12-25
GTGTTTTTGCGGGCAGTGGTTTAAACACCGGACGCGGGCGGCGCCATTGGCAACGAAATCGTAGTGCGCGCGCAACCCGACGGTTACACCATCCTCATCGGGGCATCAAGCTATGCTTCAAACGCGGCCCTCTACAAATTGCCCTACGACCCGATCAAGGGTATCACCGCCGTAACTTTGCTCGCACGCGGGCCGTTCATCGTTTCGGTCCACCCTTCGGTTAAAGCCTCCAATTTGAAAGAGTTTCTCGATGTGGCCCGCGCGAAACCCGGCGCGCTGACGTTCGGCTCATCCGGCACCGGCAGCGTGCCGCATTTGGCGACAGAATTATTCCGGCAATTGGCCAAACTGGATTTGATGCACGCGCCGTACAAGGGCGATGCGCCTGCCGTCACGGATTTGCTGGGCGGGCACATCCAGATTTATTTTGGCGGCGCGCTGGTGATGGCCCCACACATCACTGCCGGCAAGCTGCGCGGGCTGGCCGTCACCACTGAAAAACGTTCGGCGGTGATGGGCGACCTGCCGGCACTCGCCGAGATGGTGCCGGGTTATTCTTCGACTACCTGGTTTGGCCTTTGGGTGCCGCAAAACACCCCCAAGGCCATCGTTGACCGTCTCAATCAGGCGGCCGGCCGTGCGCTCAAGCTGCCTGATGTGCAGGAACGCCTGCGCACCAACGCCTACGAACCCGGACACAACTCGCCCGAGGTATTCAACCGCTTCATCGCGGAAGAAATCGCCAAGTATTCGGGGGTGGTGAAGAACGGGAATATCAAGGTAGAGTGAACGTTCTCCCTCCCCTGCGGGGAAAGAGAATGTCCAAATTACTGCTTGAACACCACCGGCGCCAGGGTGTTCTGATCGATCATCACATCAATCAGTGCGGGCTTGCCGCTCGCCAATGCACGCGTGATCGCGCCTTCGAGTTCGCCCGGTTCGGTAACGCGCTCGCCATACGCGCCGAAGACTTTCGCCAGATCGCCAAAGTTGGGGTTCTTGTAATCCACCGCGAAAAAGCGCCCGCCGAAATGTTCGTTCTGGAACGCGCGTTCGTTGCCGAGGCCCTCGTCGTTGAAAATCACGTGCACCACCGCGATGTTCTCGCGAACCGCGGTTTCAAGTTCGCCGATGTTGCACATGATGCCCATGTCGCCAGAGGCGGAGATCACCGGGCGCTCCGGGCACGCGAGCTTGGCGCCCAGCGCTATCGGAAACGAACCGCCCACCGAGGCCCAGTCGTCGATGCACATGAACGTGAACGGCTCGTAGCTCTTGAAGTAGCTGCGCACATGTTTGCCGCCATTGCCGGCATCGACCACGCACACGCCGTTCTTCGGAAGCACTTTGCGGATGCAGTGCGCCACCCATTGTGATTGAATCGGCGTGGTTTCAGAGCGCAGCACGCCATTCAATTCCGCATCAAACTCAGCGCGTGCCTTGGCCACATCCACCCAGGGCTTGCGCGGCGCTGCCTTGCCGCTGCGTTCGATCAACCCCTTGATGAAACTTGCCGACGAGCCGGCGACGCCCAGCTCCACCGGGAACACAATGCCGATCTGGCCGGGCGCCGAAGTGTGATGAATGATTTTCGCGTCCTTGCTGAACACGCCGTATTTGTACATCGTCGAGAACACATCGAAATGCGAACCGACGGCGATGATGACATCAGCCTTGGGCGCATTTTTATTGGCACTGCTGAAGCCATTACGGCCCAGCGGCCCTAGCGTGAGCGGATGCGTGGAGGGGAACCCATCCGGCGAATACTGCAGCACCGCCACCGGGATGCCCGTCGCGGTGGCGAGCTTTTCCATTTCGCCGATGACCTGTTCTTTCATCACGCCGCGGCCCACCACGAACATCGGGTGCTCGGCCTTGCTGATTAATGCCCATGCTGCGTCCAGTTGACCGGGATCACACACTGCGGGCACCGTGGCACGATAAGCGGCAGGGGAGATCGGCTCCGGCTTAACCTGTTGTAGCATGACTTCATTGGGCGCTTCCAGATGCGTCGGGCCTTGCGGCTCAGTCATGGCCACGCGGAATGCCTTACGCACCATTTCCTGAATGCGCTCGGGATACGGAATGCTGTAGGCCCACTTGGTGATCGGCTTCATGAACGGAATCTGATCGAGATCCTGCGTGGCGTCGCGCTCGCGCATATCGCTTTCCTGCACGCCGCAGATGCTGATCAGCGGCACATTGCCCTTGTTGGCGGCGGCAATCGCGGTTACCAGATTGGTGACGCCCGGCCCTTCGGTGGCCGTCACCACCGCTGGCGCATTACGCGCTCGCGCGAAGCCCAGCGCCATAAACGCCGCGCCCTGCTCGTGGCGCGTGAGGATGAAGCGTATCTGTGGCGTCTCGCGCAGTACATCAAGGAAAGCGAGATTTTGCGTGCCGGGAATGCCGAACACGTGATCAATGCCTTCGCGCAGCAACGCATCAACGAGTGCCCGTGAGCCTGTGATGGTGCCACTTTTGTTGTTGTCAGTGCCGTCCATGCTGTCCGTCCCGTAATTAAATTAATCAATTAAAACAGCTACTTATCAAAATAGCCCCATTTACCGCAGATGCTTGTTGAAAAACGCCACGGTGCGCTCCCACGACAGCTTCGCAGCTGCCTCGTCAAAGCGCGGCGTGGTGTCGTTGTGAAACCCGTGCTGCGTGTTCGGATAGCTGAAATGTTCAAAGCGCACGTTATTGGCTTTCATCGCTTCTTCGTACGTGGGATGTCCATCGTTGATACGCTGATCATCGGAGGCGTTATGTATCATGATGGCCGCCTTGATTTTTGGCACATCGCCAGCCGCCGGCTGCACACCGTAGTAGGCCACACCAGCCCCCATGTCGGGAAAGCGCGTGGCAAACAAATTGACTATGCCACCGCCGAAACAAAATCCGACCGAGCCCCACTTGCCGCTGAACTCAGGCCGCGCCTTTAACACCGACACAGCGGTAGCCAAGTCCTCAATGCGCTTTTTGGTGTCCTGCTTGGCAAATAGCGCACGCCCCTTGTCCTCGTCGCCCGGATAACCGCCGACGGGGAACAGGGCATCCGGCGCAAACGCAACGAAATTGAGCGACGCCAGCCGCCGCGCGACATCTTCGATATACGGATTCAGACCGCGGTTTTCGTGGATCACCACCACGCCCGGCAGCTTGCCCCCCGCCTTGGCGGGCTGCACCAGATACCCGCGCATTTTGCCGTGGCCCTGTGGCGAATCGTAGTCAACCCATTCTGTTTTTATGCGCGGATCTTCCTTTTTCACCTGCTGCGCCCAGGCGAAATTGGGGGTCAACGCTTCCAGCATCAACGCTGCAGTAAAGCCGCCGGTGGCAAACTTCGCCGCGCCGTCGAGAAACTCGCGGCGCGTCCGGGTACCGTGCACGTATCCGTCGAACAATCTCAACACCTCGGGGAGAAAATCACTGGCTTTCAAGCGATCCATGTCATGTCTCCTTGGGGCACTATTCGAAATTAAGGGTTTTCACGCAATTGAAATTCATCAAAGTAGGGGACGAACGCGAAAGCTTCCGCCAGCCGCGTGCCGCCGTCAAGCAACTTTGCACATCGTGGCACGGAAGAATCGCGCCACCCGCGCGCGCCACGGGTAAAATATCCGGAACGGGTTGCCTAACCGGCTCACGGGAGCAGAAACACATGAAATCAACGCATCTCATACGAATTCTGCTTGTATTTTGCGCCGCTGTGACCATGCCCGCACTAGCGCAACAAAAGGGCACCTCCGGTGGAGGCGAACAGCGCGTGGCGCTGGTCATCGGCAACGGTCAGTACAAGGATTCGCCGCTGCTAAATCCGGTTAACGACGCACGCGCCATCGCCAAGGCGCTGACCGCCTCCGGCTTCAAGGTCACCGTCAGCGAAAACGCCGGTCAGAAGGATATGCAACTCGCCATGCGTGACTTCGGCGATGCGCTGAAGAACGGCGGCGTGGGTCTTTTCTACTACGCGGGGCACGGCATGCAGGTGAAGGGGCGCAATTTTCTGATTCCGGTCGATGCGCAGATACAGCGCGAGGACGAAGTCGCGTACAACAGCGTCGATGCTAGCTAGGTGCTCGACAAGATGGAGGCCGCCAACAACCGGCTCAACATCGTGATCCTCGATGCATGCCGCAATAATCCGTTTGCGCGCAGCTTTCGCTCCGGCGGCGCAGGGCTGGCGCAGATGGATGCGCCCGTCGGCACGCTGATTGCCTTTGCCACGGCGCCGGGCTCGGTGGCGAGCGACGGCGATGGGCAGAACGGCCTTTACACCCAGCACTTGCTGCAATCACTGCAAAAGCCCGGCGCGAAAATCGAGGATGTGTTCAAGAACGTGCGCGCGGCCGTGCGTAAGGATTCGGGCGGCAAGCAGATTCCGTGGGAAAGCACGTCGCTGGAAGGCGATTTCATATTTATACCGATGCCGCCCACGCCGGCTGCGGTTGCCAACGTGGCATCGGCCGCTTCCATGGGAAAAATCGACAGCATTCCATTGCCGCAATTGAAAGTCGGCGACGCTTGGGAATACCAGTATATCGACATGTTGAGCGGTTCGGTGATCGAAAAGTTCACGCGCAGACTGACCAGCGTGACCGCCGATGAATTGCGATTCGGCGGATATGTCACCGACAAAGCATTGCGCTTGATTCGCCACAGCCGTGAGGGCAAGGTCGTCCTGACATGGGCGCCAAAACAACCCCACTACGAGTTTCCAATGCACGTCGGAAAAGCCTGGTCCGCAGTTGGCGTGGTGGACAACGAACGGCTCACGTCCGAACACAATTTCAATTTCAAGGTTTTGCGACAGGAACAAATACTGGTTCCAGCGGGCGTGTTCGATACGCTGCGCGTGGAAGGCACGTCAAAATACAAAACCAAAATGAAAAAGGATGGAGCCAGCGGCGAGGGCAGCTCCACTTATCGCTACTGGTTCAGCCCGGTAACCGGATACTTTGTTGCGTTTGAGTTCGAGGAAACGAACTGGAAAGGCGTGGTTCACAAGAAAGAGCGTACTGAGCTGCTGTCGTACAAACGCGATGTGGCGAAGTAACGCTAAAGGTCAGGTTAAGTGCAATCCCTGACTGCGGCACTACACTTGCGCCGCGACCGCTACCCCCACAATTGTTTCGGCTGCGCCATTTGCTTGGCGTGCGCGACCTTGTTGGCGTCCCACACATGCGCGCGCGCGACTTCCTCCACGATGGCCGTGCCCCAGCCCGGCCGCTTAGGAATAATCATATGGCCGTCGACAATCGCCGGCGCGTGCGTTACCAGTTCATCTTTCCACGGCACATCGTCGATGTCGATTTCCATGATGCGCACATTGTGCAGCGTCGCGCACAGCGCGGCGCTCATGTGCGTTGAGAGATGGCTGTAATGATTGTGCGGGCCGATGTTGTGGCCGAATGTCGCGGCGAGGTCGCCGACTTTTTTGCCCTGCACAATACCGTTCCAAGGCACATCGATCATAAACATATCCGCCGCGTGCTTCTGGAAAAACGGCAGATACTCTTTCATATGGATCAGCGTTTCACCGGTGCAAATGCGCGTACAGGTCGATTGTTTCACTTGCAGCAGGGCATCTGCATCGTGGGTGTCGATTTCCAGCCAGTGCAGGTTGAACGGCTCAAGCGCCTTGGCTATGCGCGCACAGGCTTCAGGCTTGAAGTGCCAGTTCAGATCAAGGTTGATGTCAAAATCTGGCCCTACCGCGTCGCGCAGCGTGCCGATGTGCGTGACCAGGTGATCAATCAGCGCGTTGGGCGCCCATTCGTCGTTCGGCCCCATCTGTAAACCGAAACCGCCAAAGCCGCTCATCCACGTGCCGTTCTGTCCCGGCATCACGATGTTGGTTTTGAGCGCGGTGAAGCCGCGCGCGACCACTTCCTTGCCCAGCGCGTAAACGTCCGCCCAACTGTTGATCGGTGGCGCGCCCACCATGTCGTGATGGCGCACGCGCGTGGTGCCGCAGTGCGACCAGTACAGCCGCACCTTGTCGCGCGTCGGCCCGCCCAAGAGTTCTACCACCGAAATATTGCGCGCCTGCGCGGCGATATCCACCAGCGCGCATTCGATACCGGCGATCCCGCGGGCGGTGATGCCGCCGGGGCTGGAGCGCGTGATGCGCATCATGTCCATGAAGCGCATCTCGTAAGCGCAGGGGTCTTTGCCCAACAGCAGCGGCGTGAGATCGCGCACCATGCCTTCCACTGCGTTGGTGACGCGGTAATCGGAACACTCACCCCAGCCGGTCAGCCCCGCGTCGGTTTCAACTTTCACATACGTCCACGCGCGCCAGCCGCCATCGACGACGAAGGTTTCCAGCTTGGTGATTTTCATGGTCCTCTCCCCTATAAAACGGACCGCACCAGCCCGCCATCCACGCGTATGGTCGTGCCGGTGATGTAACTCGACTTGCCCGAAGCCAGAAACGCCACCAGATTCGCCAGCTCGCGCGGTTCGCCGATGCGGCCCACGGCGGTTTCCCTGGCGCGTTCTTCGAGCATTTTCTCCAGCGAGATGCCGAGTTCCTTCGCCCGCGCGGTGACGTTGCCGAGCATGCGTTCCGACAGCAGCGAACCGGGTGCAATGTTATTCACCAAAATACCATCGCGGCCGACTTCATCAGCAAGACTTTTCGCCCACGCCACCACGCCCATGCGCGTGGCGCCGGATAGCGCGAGATTCGGTATCGGCTGATACACCGTGCTGGCGAGGATGTTGAGGATGCGACCGCTTTTTTGCTTGCGCATATGCGGCAGCACCTCGCGCGCCATGCGTGCAAAGAAAAACAGCGAACGCTCGACGGCCACCGACCATTGCTCCTCGGTGGCATCAAAAGATTTCGCCAGCGGCGGCCCGCCGGAGTTGCTGACCAGCACGTCGACGCGGCCGAACTTTTCAGCGGCGCTGGCCACCAGCTTTTGGATCACCGCGTTTTTTTCCAGATCACCGGCAAAGGTCATGATCTCGGCCTGCGTTTTGGCGCGTATCGCGGCAGCGGCCTGATCCAGGTCGGCCTGCGTACGGCTGCACATCACCACTTTCATGCCTTCCTCGGCCAGCACTTCCGCGCACGCACGGCCCAGCCCCTTGCTCGCCCCGCCGACAATGGCAACCTTGTTTTTAAGTTCCAGATCCATAAGACGCCCTTTAAGGTAGATTTACTAAGTATTTGATTTAATTGATTATTTTATGCACCATCCGCAACCATGAAACGATGAAACCATGCGCACCATTTCGTCCGTGAGCGCAGACGGGCTGCCCGCCGCCGCCCGTCTGAAAACGATGATGGTATCGCTGTCTGCGTTTGCCACATACAACATTTTGCCTCGGGACTTGCGTTGGGCAGGCAGCCGGCGCAGGCGCACAGGATTGCCGTCATCTACAGCGATCCTGCGAACCTGTCCCGGAAAAACCGCTATCGCAGCACCGCCACCGTCTTGCGCTTGATCAACTCAAAATCAATCTCCGCGCCCAATCCCGGTGCGGTGGGCACATGCACATAGCCTGCGGCGTCAACTTCGATATCCCGCACCAGGCCATACTTTTGTGCAGAGTCTGGCAGAAACACTTCAAAAAATTGCGCATTCGCTATAGCCATCATCACGTGCAGATTCGCAACGTTGTTGAGCGAATTGCCGCCGTGATGAATTTCATAGTTCAGATGAAATGCCTCGGCCAGATGCGTGGTCTTGATCATGGTGGTGATGCCGCCCTTGATTGCCACGTCGCCGCGCAAAAAATCCGTGGCGCTTTGCAGTATCCATTGCGCGTAAGAATCCAGCCCTGCTTGCGGATATTCCGTGGCCATGATCGGCGTGCGCAGCTTTTGCTTTAACTTCACGTAGTTGTAGAGATCCTGATCGGCGAGCGGGTCTTCGTACCAGTAGTAGTTCAGGTCATCCAGCGCGTAGCCCACGCAGCGCTTCTTCATAGTTGTAGCACCAGCCGGGGTCGCACATCAGCGTGTAATCCGCGCCCACTGCATTGCGCACGGCCTCGGCGACTTTGATGTCTTCGCGCCACGATTGCGGCGGATGGATTTTGTATGCAGGCCAGTTCAGCGCCTTGTAATGCGCGGCCTGCTCGGCATAGGCAGCGGCGCTCGGCAACACCTGTGAACTGGCGTAGGCCGGTGCACGATCACGAAACGAGCCGAGCAGTTTGTGGATCGGCAGGTTCGCTGCCTTGCCGGCGATATCCCACAGCGCCACGTCTATGGCGCCCACCGCACGCGTGGTGGTATTGCGTACGCGTTTCCATAGCGCCTGATTGAGCAGCTCGCGATCCAGCGCGTCCTGCCGCATCACCACCGGCTTGAGGTAGCGAATCAGCGCGGGCGCGTCGATATCCGCCGCCTGCCGCGAACTGCCCAGGAACGCGTGACTGGTAAACCCATCGTCTGTCGTGATCGCCAGCAATCCCAGCTGGCTCGATCCGCCGAAGCGCTTGTGTGTTCCGTAGTTGGTTGCGGGAATGTCATCCCACGAAAAGAGGGTGATGCTGAGATCAGTGATATTCATGCGACGTCCCGTTTTGCATATCAACCGCGCGCCACTATTGCAGCGGCACGCCGGCTTCCTTGATAACCTTTGCCCAGCGCGCACTTTCGCTGCGAATGAACTGGGCGAACTCATCGCGGCTGGTGGGCGCCGGTTCGACCACCAGATCGCCGAAGCGCTGCTGCAATTCCGGCGCCCGCAGCACCGCCGTGAAATCGGTGTGTATCTTGTCGAGGATCGGCGCGGGCGTGCCAGTGGGCGCGCACACGCCATACCACGATTGCGCCTCGAAGCCCGGCAGCGCGGTTTCGTTCAGCGTGGGCACATCGGGCATTTGTGTAATGCGCCGGGCACTGGTCACCACCAGCGCGCGCACACGGCCACTCTGGATGGTGGGTATCACCGCCGGCGCTGTTTGCACGCTGGCAGGAATCTGTCCGCCCACGGTATCCGTCAATGCCTGCGGCGCGCCTTTGTAAGCCACATGCACGACATTGATTTTAGCGGTGAGCTTGAGCAGCTCCATCGACAGTTGCGACGATGTACCAGCCGCCGAGGTGCCGTAGCTCAGCCTGCCGGGATGCGCCCGTGCATAGTCGATGAACGCAGCGACCGTACGCACCGGCAGCGACGGATGCACCACCAGCACATTCGGCGTGGTGCCGATACGCGTAATCGCGGCGAAATCACGCGCGGAGTTGTAAGGCACTTTGGCGTACAGCGATTCCGCAATCGCGCTGGAAGCGATATTGCACTGAAACAGCGTGTAGCCATCTGCCGGCGCCTTGGCGGCAAACGCTGCACCGAGCGTGCCGCCCGCGCCGGAACGGTTATCCACGACGACCTGCTGATTCCACACGCGGCCCAGACGTTCAGTGAGCAAACGCGCAACGATGTCGGGCGAAGCCGCTGCCGGAAACGGCACGATGTAGCGCACCGGCTTCGCCGGAAAACTCTGCGCGGCCACGTATAGCGGCGTGACGAGTAGCACGGCCAGCGGCAAAGCGTGCTGTAGCACAATGTTTTTCACGACGGCTTTGCTCTACATGACAAGCTGACGACCGGCAGTCTCGAAGAACCACCGCTCTTGCAGATGGGAAAATTGGAGTGCAGTATAGACTGCTTGGCTGTTTCATCCACTGCCATGACACGCCTCCGAAATATTGTTTTAAATCAAATACTTATAACAAACCCTCCGAGGTCCTATCTTGGCCGCAAGGGTACGCCAGCCTTCAAGGCTGAATGGAAGGAATACGCGGCATGTTCAAATTGCAAGTGCAGGACGACGACAACGATGCACGGGTATGGCGCGACGTCAAAGGCGCCAACGGCGAACTGCTCAATTTCGACAAGGAAGCCGATGCCCGTGCAAAACTCGCCGAACTCTATCCGGTGCTGGTAAAGATGGAGCAATTCGCCGGCCCAAAGCGCACGCGCGTCATCAACATCATTGTCGATGAGGACGACTGACCGAAGAAGAAGTAACGCCTTGCAGAACGGCCGCCTGCCCGGCGACGCCGCACGCGTGGCATCTAGAATTTCCCATCGTGCGAAGAAAACGCAATGGTGCACGGTTTACCCGACCGGTTGCTCCACGCGTGATTTGTGCCACGCTGCACCACGGTGTCGCCGGCCTTGAGGCGGACTTCCTCTTTATCGAGCACCAAAGTAATCTCGCCGTCGAGAATCAGGCAAAAATCCAGTGTGCGGGTTTTCTGCATGTAAGGATGGCGCGCCGTGGGCGAGAAGGTGGATGCGCCGGGCGAACCCATGGCGTTGAAATACGCCTGCACTTCTTTCGCGCCCAACTTATGACTCGCATCCGGTGGAAACGTCACCACGCGGCACACGGAACCGCCGGGCGGCGGCTCGAGCGTATGCGGCGTGTTCAGGGTTTCGGTGACGCCTTCGATGCGCGCCGGGGTGCGGTCCGTCACCCAGATGCGGGTCGATGAAAATCCGGGCCGCGCCGGATCGGTGCGTACGTCGGGCGAAGGACCATCGGCGATGCAGTGGGATTTGGCGTGGATGCCAGGACCATCATCCATGGTGATCAAGCGGCGTACAGGTCTGGTGGGTGTCGTCATTGGTGTGGTCCCGGCTTTTGTCATTATCAATTCCCGTACTTTGCGCCCACCATCACAAACGCCATCAGGCTGCCTTCGTTCGGATTGCACCAACCGTGCCAGTTGCCGAGCTGCACCACCACGTCGCCCGGTTTCATCACATGCAGCCCGTCATCGAGTATCAGCACGCGTTCGCCTTCGAGCACGATGCCGTAGTCAACGGTTTCTGATTTATGGTACGGCGACGAAAACGCATTGGCGCCGCCTTTGTCCCAACAGCCGCCGTCACGCTGGCGCGGCTGGCCGATGGGCACGGCCGTCGGGTCTTGCGCCGGGTCATAGCCTGGTTCTTTCGGTGGAGACTGCACCACGCGCAGATGCCCACCACGTTCCGGCGGCTCAAAATTGAATTTAAGGCGGCCATCGTCGCGCATACCACCGAGCTCGACGGGGCTGGACGGATACACCCACACCTCCGTCATGCACGTGCCGGCCCGTATTGCGCCGGGGTTTACGTTGGGCGCATCGCTGTCGTAGAGCACGTACGATTTGCCGTCAGCATCGTTGCCGGTAACGACCCGGCGGATGGGCTTGATGGGTGGCGCCATGGGGTTCTCCCTTGCATTGTGTTTGCCGACATTATAAGCATCAGCGTCTGCCCGATAGAAGGCTGGAATCGAAACTGGCACAGGATGGCTGGTTGCCAAGCCGAACAGCGGCACGTTACACGCTGTCTGTGAATGTGGAAATCTGTGCTCCACCTGCCCTTTGCCCTTGCTACGTACTACAAACTTCTACTCCGCTCTGATCCCGCTGTCCCGGATCACCTTGCGCCATCGCGGTAACTCGGCCTTTATCAGCGCAGCAAATTCTGCCGCTGTGCCAGCGACCACGTCATTACCATCACTGGTCAGCCGGCTTGTCACTTCCGGCGACCTTGCCGCCTTGACCCAGTAACTGTTGATTGCCGCACCCAGTGCCGGGGGAGTGGATGCTGGCGCCAACACGCCCACCCAAGCGCTGAATTCATAACCGGATACGCCAGCCTCAGACAAGGTCGGCGCCTGCGGCAACAGTGTCGAACGGCGCGTGCTGGTGATACCCAGTGCGCGCAGGCGTCCCGCTCTGATTTGCGGCAGCGCGGCAGCCACCGAGGGCATGGTGATGTCGGTTTCGCCCCCAATCACGGACGCCATTGCCAAACCGCCGCCTTTGTACGGCACATGCGTGAGCTTTGCACCAGAGAGATTATTAAAGAGCTCAATGGCGATATGAAAATTGGTGCCATTGCCACCTGAGGCATAGTTGAGCGCGCCCGGTTTGGCGCGCGCGAGTGCCAGCAAATCCTTGACGGACTGAGCTGGTACGGACGGATGAACCACCAGCACATACGGCGCAGCAGTCAGCAGCGTGATGGGTGTCAGGTCTTTTTCCACGTCGAACGCCATTTTTGCGAACAGACTGGGGTTCACCACCAGCGGCTGTGAATTGGTCAGTAGCGTGTAGCCGTCGCCGGTCGCACGCGCCACCAGTTCGGAGCCGATATTGGTGGATGCACCGGGGCGGTTATCCACCACCAGGCTTTGCCCCATGAGTTCACTTATCCTGGGCGCCATGAGCCGGATGACGACATCAAGGATGCCGCCCGGCGAGGTGGGTACAACAATACGCACGGCACGTGCCGGGTAGTCTCGCGTTTGGGCTTGCGCACCGGCATTGCCAGCAAAGGCAACGCCGCATGCCAGCACAATGGTCACGTTTGAAAGTGGGGACATGCGGCTGATTCTACAGTCGCGGTCAGTAAAAGTAGTGATACGATCACAAAAATACCCTCTGCACATTGCCATGCCGTTTCTCGAACGGGCGAATCAGCCGCGCCTGCATTACGAAATCGACGATTTCACCGACCCGTGGAAGAACGCGCCGTGCATCATGCTTCAGCACGGCTACGCGCGCTCGGCGAAATTCTGGCGCTTTTGCGTGCCTTACCTTAGCCGGTTTTACAAGGTGATCCGCCTGGATTTGCGCGGGCAAGGACAGTCGGCCATCGATTTTGATCTGGACGAGGGCATCAATCTCGATGCGTATTTGCAGGACTTCACCGATTTGCTGGATCACCTGGGTATCGCATCCGCGCATTATTGCGGCGAATCATCCGCGGGCACGCTTGGCATGGCGTTCGCAGCGGAGCACCCGCAACGTGTGCGCACGCTGAGTGTGATTTCGTCGCCTGTGTTCATGACCGAGGAGGACAAACAAAGCTCGCTGCACGGTTATCCCAACCGGGTGGAGGCCTTGCGCAAGATGGGCGGACGGGGCTGGCTTGAGGCATCCAATGCAGGTCGGCGCTTTCCCGCCGACGCTGACCCGGGTATGCTGCAATGGACACTCGACGAAATGGGCCAATCGGACACGGATGTGTTGATTGCCATGTTTAAATTTGTGTCGAACGTGAATGTCACGCCGCTGTTGGCAAAAATCGGCGCGCCGGTGCTGGGTATCTACCCGGCGGGTGGTGTGATTACCAAGGATGAACATCACGCGTTGCTGCAAAAGCATATCAAGAACCTGCGCCTGATACGTGTGCCGACTGGTGCTCACAGCCTGCAGATTGTGCAACCGGCGATGACGGCCAATACGGTGCTCCACTTTATCGCCGCGCACGACGGCATTGCATGTCACGAATCGTAAAAGCAACGCGCATGGATGAATTCGAATTTTTTCTGGAAAAAGCCTGGTCTGACGGCTTGCCCGTGGTGACGCCCACCGAAGCACGCGTCGCGCGCATGCTCACCGGCACGACGCGTGATCCCGATGAGCTGATCGGCAACGTTCCGCCGATGATGGAACCGGCCACTGTGCGGACGGTGGCGATACACGCGCTGATGGCAGGCTGCAAGCCGGAGTACCTGCCGGTGGTTCTGGGTGCGTTAAAGCTGATGCTGCGCGACGAGTTCAACATGAATGGCGTGCAGGGCACCATGAACGGCGCGGCGCCGCTGATGATCGTCAGCGGGCCCTACGCGCAGAAGATCGGCATACAGGGTGGCAACGGCTGCTTTGGCCCCGGCTTTCGTGCCAACGCGTCGATCGGCCGTGCGATCCGGTTGATGATGATGAATCTCGGCGGTGGCATCGCCGGTGTAGCCTCGGCCACGATTTTCGCCACGCCGCTGCGCTACACCGCTTGCATTACCGAAAACATCAAGCGCAGTCCGTGGGAGTCTCTGGCGGTGTCCAAAGGTTACGCTGCCACCGACAACGTCATTACCTGCGCCATGGTTGAAAGCCCGCGCCAGACCTTTGATGACGTCAGTCAGGAAAATGAATTCGAACGGTTGCTCACAGGCATCGCTGATTCGATGGTGGCGATGGGTTCGTGGAACATGCACGCGCGCTCCGACATGGTAGTGGCGATAGGGCCGCAGCATGCAGCGATTTGCGCCAAGTCTGGCATGAGCCGCGCGGACGTGCATGCGTGGCTGGTGCAGAAGGCTGGACGCAAGGTGCGCGATCTTAAAGGTGGCGGTAACTGGCGGCGAGAACGCGCGCTGGCGTTTCCCATCTCGGTAAATCCCGATGACGATGATTGTTTTATTCCGGCGATCAAGGATCCGGCTGATCTGCAACTGATCGTGGCCGGCGGCTGGGGACCTTGCACGGCGATTTGTCATGGATGGAGTGGCGGCAGCAAGGCGGTGCATGGTACCTACGATGCCCCAAAGGAGTCAGCTGATTGAACGCGCTATCCTCGTCAGTCCCGCGCAGGCGGGAATCCATAAAGCAGCATCACGTGCGGAAGGGTTATGGGTTCCCGCCTGCGCAGGAATGACGGAGTAAGCTATAGCGTGTTTTGCATGAAAACGCTGGGCGCAAAACACAAAGTGCCATATTACTTAACTAATTGATTTTATTGAATAATTTATAATGCCCGCTGTAGACGAATTCGAATTCTTTCTGGCAAAAGAATGGTCGGATGGGCTGCCGGTGGTCACGCCGACGGAGGCACGCGTCGCGCGCATGCTCACCGGAACTACGCACAGTGCTGATGAACTGATAGGCCTCATTCCTCCTGCGATGGAACCCGCTACCGTGCGCACGGTGGCCACGCATGCCGTGATGGCAGGGTGCAAGCCGGAGTATTTGCCGGTAGTGTTGGGCGGCATTGGACTCATGCTGCGTGAAGCATTCAATTTGAACGGCGTACAAGGCACCATGCATGGTGTGGCGCCCCTGATGATCGTCAATGGCCCCTACGCCCAAAAAATCGGTATCAACGGCAGCAACGGCTGCTTCGGTCCAGGCTTTCGTGCCAATGCCACCATCGGCCGGACGATTCGGCTCATGCTGCTGAATCTCGGCGGCGGCATCGCTGGTTTGGCCTCAGCCACGGTGTTTGCAACGCCGCTGCGCTACACCGCCTGCATCACGGAAAACACCGGGCGCAGTCCGTGGGAAACCATCGCCGCCGCTCGCGGCCACAAGCCTGACGAGAACACCATCACCTGCGCCATGGTGGAAAGCCCGCGGCTTTGTTACGACGATGCAAGCCAGGACCCTGAGCGCCTGCTGACTGGCTTGGCCGATTCGATGAGCGCCATGTGTTCGTGGAATCAGCACGTACGCTCGGACATGGTGGTGGCGATGGGACCGGAGCACGCCACCATCTGCTCGCGTGCGGGCATGCGGCGTGCCGATGTGCATGCGTGGCTGATTGAAAAAGCCGGCCGCAAAGTGCGTGATCTCAA
>SXGR01168934.1_pt1 | contig 15323 bp, 17 predicted proteins | sample 3174711 | NCBI WGS metagenome assembly SXGR01 (sample SAMN11356860, study PRJNA531348) | freshwater metagenome | isolation source: freshwater sample F1-60 | place: China: Fuxian Lake, Yuxi | collected 2017-12-25
CGGCATCGGCAACGGCATGTCGCTGATCATTTTCGCGGGTATCGTCGTCAACTTCCCGCGCGCGGTGATTGCCACCATCGACCAGATGCAAACCGGCCAGATCGGACTGCTGACGCTTGCGTTCCTGGTGGTGCTGATGGTCGGCGTGATTGGCGCGATCATCTACGTCGAGCGTGGCCATCGCCGCATCACGGTGCAATACGCCAAGCGGGTGGTGGGCCGCCGCCAGTACGGCGGGTCGAGCACCCACATCCCGCTCAAGGTCAACACCGGCGGCGTGATCCCGGTGATCTTCGCCAGCTCGATCTTGACCTTCCCGCAGACGCTGTCGGGCATGTTCACGCCGGGCGGCTACGCCGATGCGGCGGTGCGGCAGATTGGCTACGGCATGCCGCTCTACAACCTGCTCTACGTGGTGGGCATCATTTTTTTCGCGTACTTCTATACTGCGATCATCTTCAATCCGGATGACGTCTCGGAGAACATGCGCAAGTCCGGCGGCTTCATCCCGGGCATTCGTCCCGGCAAGCGGACCGCCGAATACATCGACACCATTCTGGCGCGTATCACGATTGTCGGCGCGGTCTACCTGGCGATGGTGGCAATCCTGCCGGAGTTCCTGCTGACTGGCTTCAAGGTGGCGCCGATTCCGTTCATCGGCGAGTCGCTCGACGCGATTCTGCCGCGCGTGGTTACGCAGGGCTTGAACGTGCAGTTCTTCTTCGGCGGCACGTCGCTCCTGATCGTGGTCGGGGTGGCCATGGATACCGTCAACCAGGTCGAGTCGCAGTTGATCATGCGGCACTACGACGGGTTCATGAAAAAGACGCGAATCCGGGGACGGCGCGGCTAAGGTGGCCCTCAACCTCGTGATGCTTGGCCCGCCGGGGGCGGGCAAGGGCACGCAGGCGGAACGATTCGCCCGCGAGCATGGGATTCCCAAGGTCTCGACCGGGGATATCCTGCGCGAAGCGGTGCACAGCGGAACCGTGCTGGGCCAGACGGTGCAAGCCGTGATGGAACGCGGCAAGCTGGTGAGCGACGACCTGATCATCGGCATCGTCCGTGAGCGGTTGACGCGGCCGGATGCACTGGCCGGGTTCGTGCTCGACGGGTTTCCGCGCACCGCGGCGCAAGCCAAGGCGCTGGATGAGATTACGGCGTCGCGGGGACCGGTGATTTGCGTCGAAATCCAGGTTCCGGACGAGGAACTGGTGCGGCGGGTGCGGGGCCGGCGGGTGTGTGACGACTGCGGCGCCAACGCCGACGCGTTCGAGCACAAGCCGGATGCGCTGTCGGACTTGTGCCAGAACACCGAACGGTGCCGCGCGGTCGGCCCGAAGTGGGTGGCGCGCTCGGACGACTCGGAGACGGTGGTCCGCGAGCGCCTGAAGATTTACTGGCGCGATACGCGGCCGATGATTGAGTACTACAGCGCGCGGCCGACGTTTCGCGTGATCGACGGCTTGCAGTCGCCCGAACAGGTGCGCGAGGCGCTGGCCGGGGCGGTGGCTTCGGCGCTGGGACGGCCGGTGGCGCAGTGATTGTCTGCAGGTCGGCGGCGGAAATCGAGAAGCTCGCGCGCGTGAACGCCCTGGTGGCCCGCGTGTTGAAGGAGCTGGCGACGGCGGTGCGACCGGGCATCACCACCGCCGATCTCGATGCTCTCGCCGAGCAGCGGTTGCGGGAGGCCGGCGCGGAGCCGGCGTTCAAGGGCTACCACGGCTACCCGGCAACGATTTGTGCGTCGGTGAACGAAGAAGTCGTGCACGGCATTCCATCGCCGCGCGCCTTGGTCGAGGGAGACATCATCTCGATCGACATGGGCGCCAAGCTCGATGGCTTTTACGGCGACTCGGCGGTGACGGTGCCAGTGGGTGCGGTGTCCGCCGAAGCGCAACGGTTGCTCGATGTCACCCGGACCGCACTCGATCGCGCGGTGGCGACGGTCAAGGCCGGCGCCCGAGTGTCGGATATCGGCGCCGCGGTTCAGTCGTACGTCGAGGCGCAGGGGTTTTCGGTGGTCCGCGAGTTCGTCGGCCATGGCATCGGAACGGCGCTCCACGAGGAGCCGCAGATACCGAACTACGGGACCGCCGGACGCGGTCCGCGGCTGGCAGAAGGCATGGCGCTCGCGATCGAGCCCATGGTGAACGCGGGCAAGCCCGCGGTGAAGGTGTTGGGAGACGGCTGGACGGCGGTCACGAAAGACAAGGCCCTGTCGGCGCACTTCGAACACACGGTGGTGGTCACCGAAGGCGGCTGCCGGGTGCTGACGCTCCCGGACGTGGTCGTCGAAGATGGACGAATCGCAAGCGCCGCCCGATAGGCTGGCGGACGGGGTCGTGAAGGAACTGCTGCCAAGCCAGCTCGTGCGAGTGGAGCTGGAGGGGCGGCACCAGGTGACGGCGCACCTGGCCAGTCCGGTCGGACGTAATTTTGTCCGGGTGCTGGTCGGTGATCGGGTGAGGGTCGCGCTCATGGGTAACGACCCAAGCCGCGGACGGATCGTGGAGAAGTTATGAAAGTTAGAGCCTCGGTTAAGAAAATTTGCGTGAAGTGCAAGGTTGTCCGCCGCCGTGGGGTGGTCCGGGTGATCTGCAGTAACCAGAAGCACAAGCAGCGGCAAGGATAAGACATGGCGCGTATTTCAGGTGTCGATCTCCCGCGCACGAAGCGCATTGAGATTGGTCTCACGTATATCTTCGGCATCGGGCGTCATCGCTCGAACGCCGTGCTGACGGCAGCTGGTGTCGATCCGAACGTCCGGGTGAAGGACCTCACCGAAGACGACGTCCGCAAGATCACCCGCGTCCTGGAAGATCAGGGCGGCGTGGAAGGCGATCTCCGCAAGGAAATCTCCTTGAACATCAAGCGGCTGATCGAGATCGGCAGCTATCGCGGCGGCCGTCACCGTCGCAACCTGCCGTTGCGCGGGCAGCGGACCAAGACCAACGCGCGCACGCGGAAGGGCCCTCGCAAGGGCGCCGTGGCGAAGAAGAAGACGGTTTAAATCATGGCCAAAGCAGAGACTCCGGGTGGCGCGGAAGCACCGACCAAGAAAAAGAAGGCGTTCAAGAAGCGCGGCGAGAAGCGCATTGTCCACCATGGCTTCGTGCACGTGCAGGCGTCGTTCAACAACACGCTGATCACGATCACCGACGCCGAGGGTGCGGTGGTGTCGTGGTCGAGCGCCGGCGCGATTGGCTTCAAGGGCTCGCGCAAGGGCACGCCGTTCGCGGCGACCCAGGCTGCGCTCAGTGCCACCAACGCCGCCAAGACCTTTGGCATGCGCTCGTGCGACGTGCTGGTCAAGGGCCCCGGCTCCGGCCGCGAGTCGGCGATCCGCGCGCTGCAGACGGCGGGCCTCGAGGTGCGATCGATCCGCGACGTCACGCCGATCCCGCACAACGGCTGCCGGCCGCCGAAGCGCCGTCGCGTCTGATTACTGCTACTGGATACTGGATACTGGATACTGATTTATGGCTCGATATAACGGACCCGTTTGCCGCCTGTGCCGCCGTGAAGGCATGAAGCTGTTCCTCAAGGGCGAGCGCTGCTACACCGAAAAGTGCGCGATCGAAAAGCGCAACATGCCCCCGGGGCAGCACGGCCGCCTGCGCAAGGCGAAGATGGTCGGCTACGCCGTCCAGTTACGCGAGAAGCAGAAGGTCAAGCGCATCTATGGGGTGCTCGAAGACCAGTTCCGCGGCTACTTCGCCCAGGCCGACCGCACCCGCGGCGGCATCACCGGCGAGACGCTGCTGCAGCTGCTGGAGCGCCGTCTCGACAACGTGGTCTACCGCATGGGTCTTGGCACCTCGCGCGCCCAGGCGCGCCAGCTGGTTCGCCACGGCCACTTCCTGGTCAACGGCAAGAAGGTCGACATTCCGTCGTACTCGTTGAAGGCCGGCGACACCGTGGCGGTCCGCGAGGGCAGCCGTGCCAACACCACCATCATTCACGCCACCGAAGAAGTGAAGGGCCGCGGCATTCCCGAATGGCTCTCGCTCGAGGGCGAGATGGGCGGCAAGGTCGTCAGCATGCCGACCCGCGAACAGATCAACCTGCCCGTGCAGGAACAGCTCATCGTCGAGCTCTACAGCAAGTAGTGCCAGGAGGGCGGGACTTCAGTCCCGCCCCTTCGCCAGCCGCGCTCCAGCAGTTTTTCAGGCCTGCAGCGAGCGAGCGTGGTCATTACCCGCAGGCCTGGAGGCCAGAGTTGCTGGCCCGTAAGCGAAAGGACGAGATCCCATGTTGTGGAAAGGTTTTCAGCGCCCCAAGCGCCTTGAGTTCGAACGCGAGACGCTGACCGATCGCTTCGGCCGCTTCTACGCGCAGCCCTTCGAGCGCGGCTTCGGCACCACCGTCGGCAACGCCCTGCGTCGCGTGCTGCTGTCGTCGATTGAAGGCGCCGCCATCACCGCGGTGCAGATTGACGGCGTGCTCCACGAGTTCTCGCCGATCAAGGGCGTGGTCGAGGATGCCACCGACATCATCCTGAACCTCAAGCAGTTGCCGCTGACCTGTCACGTCGACTACACCAAGACGCTGACGTTGCGGAAGGACAAGGCGGGCCCGGTGCGCGCCTCGGACATCGACGCCGATGCCGACGTCGAAATCCTGGAACCGGATGCCATCATTGCGACCGTCGCTGAAGGCGGCAAGCTGCACATGCAGTTGCGCGTCAAGCGCGGCCGCGGCTACGTCTCGGCCGACCGCAACTTCGACGAGGACCTCGGCATTGGCTGGATCCCGATTGACTCGGTCCACTCGCCGGTCAAGAAGGTGAACTACCTGGTGGAAGGCGCCCGCATCGGCCAGACCACCGACTACGACAAGCTGACCATCGAAGTGTGGACCAACGGCTCGGTCACGCCCCGCGACGCCGTGTCGCTGTCGGCCAAGCTGATCCGTGACCACCTGAACATCTTCGTCAGCCTCGATGAAGCGGACAATGAGTCGTCGGAAGCGGGCGCGGAAACGCCGCGCCTCGGCGTCACCAACGAGCACCTCGACAAGAGCGTCGAAGAGCTCGAACTGTCGGTGCGGTCATACAACTGCCTGAAGAATGCCAACATCCGGACCATCCGCGAGCTGGTCGGCAAGACCGAAACCGAGATGCTGAAGACCAAGAATTTTGGGCGCAAGTCGCTCAACGAGATCAAGGAGATCCTGACGTTGATGGGGCTGAGCCTCGGCGTGAAGCTCGACTCGCCCTCGACGGCGGAATAAACAGTCATGCGTCATCGAAATGCACATCGCAAGCTCGGCCGGGACACGTCGCACCGCACGGCGCTGCTTCGCAACCAGGCTGAGGCCCTGCTTCGCCACGAACGGATCGAAACGACCGTCCCGAAGGCGAAGGAGCTGCGCCCCTATGTTGAACGGCTGATCACGATCGCCAAGCGTGGCGTGAAGGCGAACGACCCCAAGGGCGTTTCGCTGTCGGCGCGCCGTTTGGTCATGCGCGACATCCTGAATGAGACCGTGGTCACCAAGCTGTTCGACCAGTTGGCTGCCCGCTTCATGGAGCGTCCGGGTGGCTACACCCGCGTCCTCAAGCTCGGTCACCGTCGCGGCGATGCCGCCGAGATGGCGCAGATCGAGCTGCTCGGCAGCGAGTTCGATCCGAAGAAAGCCGAAGCCGAGAAGAAGGCGGCCGACGAAGCCGCCGCGGCCGGCGATCAGCCCAAGTCGAAGAAGAGCGTCGGCGAGCGCCTCAAGGCCGCGGCCAAGAGCATTCGTGGCGGCGGTGGCCAGAAGAACAAGGGCGACGGCGGCCCGAAGACCAAGGCCAGCAAGCCCGCCCGTGGCGCGTCGAAGCAAACCTCGACGCCCCGCAAGGCTGGCGGCGCGTAAGTTTCTCTAGGTTACAGACGCCGGGTTGAATTTCGTGACGGATAACGCGAAATTCAACCCGGCGTCCTTAGCTACCGAATTCGGCGACATCGACTTTGCCCGCGACGCCGCGCATTTTGAGGCCATGCTGCGGTTGCTGTGGCGTGTGCTCAAGCCCGGTGGCGTGTTCCTCGCCCGGCTGGCGTCGACCATCGGAATAGAGGGCCAACTGCAGGCAGAGCCTGCCTCGCCCACGCGCGCGAGCGGAGGCGGGCGGTATCGGCTGCCGGACGGCTCCGACTGTTACCTCGTCGACGCCGATACCATCCTCGAGTGGACCGCCCGTCTTGGCGGTGAGTTGCTGGACCCCATCAAGACCACCGTGGTGCACGACCAGCGTTCGATGACCACATGGGTCGCCCGCCGACGGTAAAATACGGAACGTATGGATCTCGTGACGACGCTCCTCGACAACAACCGGAAGTGGGCCGCCCAACGGGTCAAGAACGATCCGCAGTTCTTCACGCGGCTGGCGGGACAACAGGCTCCGTCCTACCTGTGGGTGGGCTGCTCGGATAGCCGCGTCCCGGCCAACGAGATTGTCGGCCTCGACCCCGGCGAGCTCTTCGTCCACCGCAACGTCGCCAACATCGTCGTTCACACGGACGTGAATTGCCTGTCGGTGCTGCAGTATGCCGTCGACATGCTTAAGGTGCAGCACGTCATCGTCTGCGGCCACTACGGCTGCGGCGGCATTCGCGCCGCGCTCGACGGCACCGCCCATGGACTGATCGACAACTGGCTGCAGCACGTGCAGGACGTCAAGGAAGCGCATCAGGCGGAACTGCTGACCCTCGCCGACATCAACGACCGCATCAACCGCCTGGCGGAATTGAACGTGATCGAGCAGGTCCGCAACATCTCGCGCACCACGATCGTGCAGGACGCGTGGCGCCGCGACCAGCCGCTCAAGCTACACGGCTGGATCTACGGCCTGACCGACGGCCTGATCCACGACCTCGGCGTCTCGGTCTCTGCTTAGCCGGGCCCCGCGCGCGGCAGGGCGAGTGCCTCGGCCACCGCCCACGCTTTTTCGGTCTGCACTTCCACGCCGGCGACGCCATCGACGACTTGCAACGCGGCGTGCGCCTCGGCAAAGAAATTGCCAAAGCCAGAGGTGTCAATCAGGTTGATCTTGGTCTCATTCCACTCGCCGTAGGCGAGGCTGGCCGAGCGCGTGTGCTGGCGGGCGATTTCTTCTTCGTCGGAGTCGGTGACCGTGGTCCCGTCATCGACGAGGCCGAGGCGGTTGACCATCCCGCGGTCGAACAGCAGGGGCGAGTTCAGCTGCCTCTTGCCAGACCCGCCGTGCCCCACCACGGCGACGTTACGGATACTGGCAGCGTCGTAGACCTTCAGGGGCGCTATCCGCCCGGGTGAGCAACGCCCGACCAGGCGATAGTAGCTCGGGGTTCAGGCCCCGGGCTTATTCGTATCTCAAGGCTTCGATCGGGTCGAGGCGCGAGGCGCGCCAGGCCGGGAGCATGCCGAAGAAGATGCCGATCGAGGCCGAGAAACCCAGGCCGAGCGCGAACGACCACCAGGGGAGCGAGACCGGGAAGCCCGAGATCAGGTTCACCACCAGGCCGATGGTGCTGCCGATCAGGACCCCGAGAATGCCGCCGACCGAGGTCAGCACCGCGGCTTCGATCAGGAACTGCACGAGAATTTCACGCCGTCGGGCGCCGATCGCCAGGCGGACCCCGATCTCCCGCGTTCGCTCGGTCACCGAGATGGTCATGATCGCCATCACACCAATGCCGCCAACCATCAGTGCGATTGACGAAATCACGACCAGCGCCAGCAGGATCGCGGCGGAGATTTGATCCCACACCGCGAGAATGGCGTCGGACGTGACGAGATCGAAGTCGTTGGGTTTGTCAAGCGTCAGGCCGTGTCGAATCCGCATGATCGTCTCGACCTCACGCATCGTCTCTTCGCGCGCGACGCCTTCACGCGGCAGTACCGCGATCATGACCGGCATCCCCATGCGGCCGCGCTGGACGCGTTCGTGTCCGAACTGCTTGCGGAACACCGTGTAGGGCACGATCACGAAGTCGTCGGCGCCGCCGAAGCCGCCCGGTGACGGTCGCTTGCCGACCACACCGAGCACGATGTACTCGACGTTGCCGATGCGCGCCGACTTGCCGATCGGGTCAATCCCGCGTTTCTCGAACAGGGCCTCGTACGGTCCGTAGCCGATCACCGCGACCGCTCGACCGCGTCGCACTTCCTGCTCGGTGAACGAGCGCCCGAGGTGCATCTTGGCGAAGTTGATATTGACGTAGCGCTCCGTCGTTCCCAAAATCCCGAGGGGGCGTGTGCGCTCGCCGCCATAAAACACCCGTTCGGTCGGCGACTGACCGGGCCCGGCGCCCAACCACAGGTCGGTCATGCCGACCGTCGTGCCCAGACGCTCGATCGCCTGCATGTCGCCCAGCGACAGGTTCGGGCGGCGCATCAGATCCATGAACGACGCACCCGAAGAAAAGCTGAGGCCGCCGAACTTCTGCACGAAAATAGTGTTGGGTCCAAGCGAGCTGATCGAGTCGCGCAGCGAGGAGTCGAAGCCGCGGATCAGCGACGTCATACCGACGATCGAGGTCACGCCGATGACCACGCCGAGCACCGTCAGCGCCGAGCGCATCTTGTTGGCGCGCAGCGTGTCGAACGCCATCGTTGCGGTTTCGCGCAGCAGCGCGACTTGTTTCGTTAGTGCGGCCATGGTAATCGTTTCCGATCTGGCAAAGCACTACTCGCGCCGCAGCGCTTCAATTGGGTCGAGCATCGCCGCACGCCTGGCCGGTATCCAGCCGAAGAACAGGCCGACCGCCGCGGTGATGATCACGCCCACTCCGACCGACCACATCTCGACCGACGAGGGCACCGGCGTCAGCGACGAGATCAGCGTCGAGAACAACGCGCCGAGCGCGATCCCCATGATGCCGCCGAGCAGCGACAGGGTGATCGACTCGGTCAGCACCTGCGACATGATGTCGCGCCGCTTGGCGCCGAGTGCCTTGCGCAGGCCGATCTCGCGGGTCCGCTCGCTCACCACCATCAGCATGATGTTCATGATCACGATGCCGCCGACCAGCAGCGACAGGCCGACGATGCCGACCAGCAGCACGGCAATGCCGGCGGTCGCCGTCTGGAAAATGTCGAGCACGGAATCCGACGCCATCAGTCCGAAGTTGTCCGGCTCTTTCGGCTTCAAGCCGCGGTCGATGCGCAAAGCCACGCGCGCCTCATCCCGCGCCGCCATCGCGAACGCGGCATCACGCGGCTTGATCATCAACTGCAGCGACTGCCGCGCGCCGAACAGCTTCTGGTAAGTGCCGAGTGGAATGACGACGAACTCGTCAAGCGACTGGCCGAACGCGGCGCCCTTCTTCTTGCTGATGCCGACGACCGTGAACGGCATGCCGGCGACCTTGATGATCTTGTCGAGCGGATCCGCCGCGCCGAACAGCCGATCGGCGGTGCCCCAGCCGATCAAGGTAACCAGCCGTTTGCGCGAGATTTCGGTCGGCGTAATCATGCGCCCGCGCTCGGCGTCGAAGGTCGTGAAGTCGAGGTATTCCTCGCTGACGCCCTGCACCTGTAGCGTTTCGAGCTCTTCATCACGGTACGAGACGCGGGTCTGCGTTTGCGCCTGGGCCATGACCGCGTCGACCGTGACCGCGAACCGCTTGATCGCGGTGGCATCGTCGAGCGTGACCAGCGGGTTGTTGCGCATCCGCTCGAAGTCGTCTTCGTTCTGGGTGATGCCCATCCGCTGGATAGTAAAAGAATCGGCGCCGAGGTCTGAGACGATGGCGTCGGTCACTGTTGCGTTGACACCGGTAATCAGCGCGACCACCGTAATGATCGACGACACCGCGACGATGTTGCCGAGCAGCGTCAGCAGCGACCGGAGTTTGTTGCTCCAGATCGAGGTGAGCGCGAGAATGACCGATTCGTAGAGCGCTGACACGATGGCCCAGGCTTACTGCGGTGTGGGCGGCGCGGCGGTCCGGGCCAGGTCGCCCTCGTAGAGGCTGCGCACCGATTCGAACGGCCCGGTAATGACCTGGTCGCCGTCTTTGAGGCCACTGAGGACTTCGAGATAGCGCTCGCCGGCGATGCCCACCTTGACCTTGACGAAGGCTGCCTTGCTGTCCCTCATCACGAACACGCCCTCGACCTCTTCACGCCTCTCGCCAGGCTTCAGCTCGCGGCTCGCCGCCGTCGGCGCCGGCGCCGTGGCCGCCGGACCAAACTGGAAGCGTGCCTTCGGCGGACGCAGTTCGTTCACCACGTTGCCCTGCGCGTCGTAGACCAGTTCGCGCACGGTCAGCGATTGAATCGGCACCGCCACCGCCTGCTGGCGCGTGGCGGTGGTGATTTCCGCCGTGCACGTGAACCCGGGCCGGACATCCGGAATCTGTTCGTTGATCGTCACCACTACCTTGAAGTTGGTGGCGGTTCGGGTGGTGCCGCTGCCGGTGGTCTGGATCGGACTATTGCCGATCTCGGTAACGGTACCGGTGAACGTACGGTCGGGAATGGCGTCGATGGTGATCTTGGCCTTCTGGCCCATCTGCACCAGCGGGATGTCGGTCTCATCGACTTCGACCTCCGCCTCGATCACCGACATATCCGCGACGGTCAGCAGCACGGTGCCGGCGTTGTTCATGGTGCCGACCATGACGTTCTCGCCCTCTTCGATGTTACGGCGCGTGACGATGCCGTCAAACGGCGCTTCAAAGCGCACCTGGGTCAGGGTGTGGCGGCTACTGGCCAGGCCGGCCTGCTGCTGATTGAGCTGTGTCTCGCGGTTCTTGATTTCCTGTTCACGCGCCTTGAGATCGCTTTCGCGCATCTCGACGTCGGTCTGCGACTTCTCGAGCGACTCGCGCGTCGTCAGGCCGGCGGCCGAGAGTTCCTGCTGCCGCTTGAGGTTCTGCCGCGCATTCTCGAGCGCGGCGCGTGAGCTTTGCAGCGAGGCCTTCGACTGCTCGAGGCCGGTCGCGGCACCCATCACCGCGGCTTCGTCTCGGCGCACCGACGCTTCGGCGTTGACCGGATCGATTTGCAGGAGGAACTGGCCGGCCTTGACGCGGTCGCCTTCCTTCACCCCGAGCCGGGTCACGCGCCCCATCGACTGGGCGCTGATATTCACCGTCTTCTTGGGATCAATTTTCCCTGAGGCTGAGACGAGCGCTTCGAGATCGCGCTTCTGAATGCCCTCAGCTGTCACCAGGACGCCGGGATCGCCACGACGGGCGAAGTATGCGCTGGTGCCACCACCGATGATCAACAGCGCGATTACGACGAGAAGCCACTTCCTGCGAAACACGTGTCCCCCTTACTGAGCCCCGAGTACCGCGAACACTGCCGCGACCAGCGCCGCAACTCCGAGATAAGCCATTAACAGGCGGACGAAGTATCGCCGCGCCCTTCGACTTCGCTCAGGGCTTTCCCGAGCATCGTCGAGGGACGCCGGCCGTCCGGTTGCCGCCGCCAGGCCTACCGCCAGCAGCCACAGCCACCACAACCCGAACACATCAATCGACCCGAGCCACCGCGCGGGCAGACTGCCTTCGTCGAGCATCGGCAGCAGGCCACTGAGGTTTGTGGGGCTGGTCAGTGACTCCCATGCGAAGTGCAGCGGGGTTGCCACCACCTGCTGCAGCCCGAGCACCAGGCTGGCGTAGACCGTGATGGCCAGCGCCACCCCATACCGGACTTTGACGCCATCTAGGGCGGCCAGGGTTATCAGGCCTGCGGCCACCAACAAAGTGATCTCAGGCGTCAACAGAAGCCGCCCACCGCTCGTCAAATACACCAGCAGCGGTGGATTCGCTTGCAACGCCGCGTAGGCGACGTCATTCACGCGGCCGCCGAATGCCTCGGTTACGCGAACCTGCTCGTCGACCAGAGCCTGGCGGCCGACGGCCGTTGACAGCAGCGCAAATGCGCAACCGGCCAAAACGGCCAGCAAAAACACCCATGCCGCCGCAAAGGTGGGGCGGGCCACCACATCGGCCATGGTTCGCCGGGGGTCCCGCAGGATACCAATCACGCGCCGCATTTACTCAATCCTTCAGTCCTTGATACGAATGTCGAACGCCATTGGTTTCCTTGACAGCCTTCCAAACCGCTGAATACGATGGACTTGCCTCGCCGAAGCACCTCATGTCGTCAAACAAATTCAACCCGTCACTCGCCGCGGTGGCCCTGTCCCTGGCCCTGGCCACACAGGCCGAAGCTCAATCCTCACTAGGGGTTCGCGCGAACGGGATGGGTGGAGCGTTTGTGGGTGTGGCAAACGACGCTACAGCAGTTTATTGGAACCCGGCAGGTCTGGCTATAGGCGCCTTGGCCAGCGTTAACCTCGAGTTTGGCGACCTGGCGCCCGATGGCCCTGGCAACCCTGACAGTCTGCGCCACGCACTGGTCGGGCTCGCCCTTCCGCCGGTCGGCATTGCCTACTTCCGGCAGGGGGTCTTTGGGACGCGTCCCCCAGGACCTGCAGCTACAGGCTCTGACAGCCGAGAACCACTGCGGAGCAAAGTGCATTCGTTTTCGACCTCGACGCTCGCCGTGAGCCTGCTGCAATCGGTAACGGAGTACGTCGTCGTATCGGCCACGCCCAAGCTATTGTGGGGGGGCGAGTCATTCACGGCCGATGTCGATGCCAGCGCCATGCTCGCGGTGCAGCGGTTTCGGCTTGGGTTGGTTGGACGTAACCTGGCGACGCCCTCGTTCGCTGTGGATGATTCGGGCGCCGCAGACGTGGCATTGGATCGGCAGTTACGTCTTGGCGGCGGGTGGGGATCGGGCTGGCCGGGTCACTCGCGTGTGGTGGTCGCGGTTGATGGTGACCTGATGAACCGCGACACGTTGAGCGGCGACCGCCGGGATGTCGCGGCCGGTGTCGAGACCTGGTGGATGGACAGGCGCTTCGGCCTTCGTGGCGGCATGCGGGGCAGCACGGTCGGCGACCCGCGAGCAGTGGTGTCAGCCGGCGCCTCGGCGCAGATGGCGGGGATGTTCCTCGAGGGCTATGTCGCCGGCGGCGACGCCGGCGAGCGGTCGTGGGGCCTCGGTCTGCGGTACTCGTTCTATGAGGATTGATTAGTCAGTCATGGCGGTCAGGATTGGTGAACTGCTGCTCAAAGAGAAGCGCATCACGGCGGTCCAGCTTCAGGAAGCGCTGACCTATCAGAAAACGAACGGGGGGAAGCTCGGCGCCAACCTCGTGAAGATGAGCTTCGTGACGGACGAGGAAATCACCGCGCTGCTGTCCAAGCAGTACGGCGTGCCCTCGATTGCCCTGAACCAGTTCGAGATTGACCCGGCGGTGATCAAGCTCGTGCCCGCCGAGACCGCCCGCAAGTACCAGGTCGTCCCACTCAGCCGCGCCGGCGCGACGCTGACGATCGCGATGGCCGACCCCACCAACGTCTTCGCCATGGACGACGTCAAGTTCATGACCGGCTACAACGTCGAGCCGGTGGTGGCGTCGGAAACGGCGGTGCTCGACTCCATCGACAAATACTACGGTGCAGGCACCCCGGCGCAGACCCAGTCCTCGCGCGGTGGCGCCACGGCCAGCAGACTGCCCGAGGCGGCCGGCGAGAGTGCGCTCGACATGGCGACGCGGTCGCTCACCGAGATGCCGACCATGCCCGCCGACGTCGGAGGCGACGTCGAGGTTATGGCGGACCTCGAAGAGATCAGCGCCGAGATGCTGACCCGACAGGGTGAGGAGGCGCCGGTCATCAAGCTGGTCAACGTCATCCTGATGTCGGCCATCTCGAAGGGCGCGAGCGATATTCACATCGAGCCGTACGAGAAGGAATACCGCGTCCGCTACCGCATGGACGGCATTCTCTACAATGTCATGGCGCCGCCGCTCAAGATGCGTGACGCGATCACCTCGCGCGTCAAGATCATGGCCCGGCTCGACATCGCCGAAGATGAGCGAATTGGAGCCCTTGCCGAAATCGATCCGCTCGACGTTGTAGGTGTCGGTCGGCACGTACCAGCGGAAATAGTTGCGCGAAACGTTGAAGCGCTGCGACAGCCCGCGAAACGAAAAATTATCGGTCTGGTTGTCGTTCTCCATCGTCGGTGCCGCGTAGACGTTGGCCACGAAGCGTGTGACTTCATCGGCGGTGTTGAGCCCGAGGTCCTCGATGAAATCGGCGGTGATGGCGTCGATGTTCACCGGCACATCCTTCAGCGCCTGCTTGGTGCGCGTGGCGGAGAGGGTGTCGTTGGCGGACCAGCCGGTCTCGCGCTCGGTGGAGATGATGAAGGGCGAGAGCTGGACTGTCTCGTCACTGGCGGGAGCCGGCGCCGGCACCGCCGCGGCCGCGCGGGCGGGTGAAAGTGCGAGCCAGAGCGAAAGCCACCGGGCGAGCCGGCGGAGGGGAAACGACCTGTGCTTCATGGCGGTACGGACTTGACGACCCTGAGCGCGGGAGGTTTCTGGGATTCGCTCCTGGCGCGTGATTTTCCTGCGGGCAGGAACCCGACCGGCGAAAAGCAGGCGCGCCACCACCTCGATCCGCGGCCGAGCGCGGGCACCGCATCCGCGCGCGGCCAAAGGCGGTCAATCGGAGAGGCGCTTGCCGAAGCGCCCGAAACCGCCGGCCAACCCGCGCAACGTTCACCGCCGCCCCAGCACGGCCCCGCCCGCCCCCCGCAACATGTAACGTAATACGTTACATGTTCCGGGCGCGCCGCGGGGTGGAACAACCGCCGCCGCCTTACCGCTTCGCGCCGAACTCCACCTCGCGCCACACCCGCTCGAGCACCGGCTTGATGATCGCGGTGAAAGCCTCGTACGCGGGCGGATGGAAGTGAAGCTTGTCGACCCGATAGAGATCGAGCCGCGGGTGCCCGTGCGCATCGACGAGCGCCGGGTTGATGTCGATAAACGTCCGTTGCGGCGTCGCGGCGCAATACGCCCGCGCGAGGGCGTTGTAGTGATCAACCTGCTCCCAACGTTCCACCCGATCAGGTGAACGCGTGGCCGTCACATAAATGAGACGCGTCCCCGGCAACGCGGCTCGCACGCGCTCGGAAAACTCCCGGAAACGCCCAAAGATCACATCTGACGCGTCCGCGGGCGTCGCCTTCAGGTCGTTGCTCCCACAGTAATAGACGATGACCTTCGGCGCGTAGGGCAAAATGACCTGATCGAAACGCGCGAGCTGGTCGCCCGTGCGCGAACCACCGAACGCGCGGTTGAGCACCGGCAACGGCGCCATCATCTCGGCGACATTCGTCCACTGTCGGAAAATACTGCTGCCCACGAACAGGATGCCGCCCTTGACCGGCGGCTGCGCGCGGTCGGCCTCGGCAAACGCCTTGAACGACGGCTCGTATTGGGCCCAACGCTTGGCCGCATCGTCCGCGGCGGGAGC
>SXGR01102476.1_pt1 | contig 15322 bp, 12 predicted proteins | sample 3174711 | NCBI WGS metagenome assembly SXGR01 (sample SAMN11356860, study PRJNA531348) | freshwater metagenome | isolation source: freshwater sample F1-60 | place: China: Fuxian Lake, Yuxi | collected 2017-12-25
GGCCACGATCACATTCTCGCTTCCGGGTGGTGTCATCCCTGTCTCACTGGCAGGCCTCACCCTGTATCACGCTGGCCTCGGGCTTCCCCCGGTCTTCGTGAGCAACCCTGTGAGTTTCCTCCTCACCCTCTGATGAACACCAACACCTGCCAGAGACTTTCTGCGGCAACAGCAAGTCACACGGAGCCTTGAGATCATGAACAGACTTTCGATCCCCGCACTCGCGCTCGTCTTCGTCGGGAGCGCTGCGCTCGCGACGGCCCAGGGTTTCAACAACCAGTGGGCTCGCTTCAACGACGAGACCGCGACGCGCCTCGTCACGATCCCGAGCCTCGGAACAGCGGACGTGGATGAAAAAGACTATGGCTTCGGCGATTTCGATCGCGACGGAGACATCGACCTCATCGTCATGCGCAAACAGCCCTTCACCTCTCCCGGCAAGCGCGTGAATGTGCTCTTCATGAATGAAGGCCTGAAAGAAGGCCACGCTCTTGACGGCATTCTGGTGGATCGCACCACGCTGTTCGCGAGCAACGCCACCATCGCAGGAGATCAGGGCTTCAACACGGCGACCAACGATCGCGACGTGGCTGTAGCCGACTTCGACAACGACGGTTGGCTGGACTTCGTCACCGCGGTCACCATCAGTGACGGCGATCCAAAACACATCTCACACCCGCGCATCTACACGAACCGCGGCAACAACGCGAGCGGCCAGTGGCTCGGGTTCATGTTCAATCCTGATCGCAGCCCGCAGCTCTACACCATCAACACCAACGGCACGGCCAACACCGCCAACCCTGTGGCAGGACGCTTCTGCTCCGTGGCAGCCGGCGACGTGACCGGCGACGGCTACGCGGACATCTATCTCGGTGACTACGACTCGGGTGGCGGCAGCGCCGAACCCGCGGGCATCGACACGAATGACCGACTCTGGGTGAATCAGGGCGCCGCCAATCCCGGCTTCTTCACGGACTCGCTGCGGTCGCGCATGAGCGCCAGCATGCTGCTTTCGGCATTTGCGGCCTCATCACACATTCTCGACCTCAATGGCGACGGCCTCAACGACGTACTCAAGAACACCGCGTTGCAGGCGCCCCAGAACGTGTCGTGCATCTACGACCTTCCGGCACAAGGTGTGTTCGACCTGCTCCAGATTGCCCACACCAACGCGCCCTATTTCGTTTCGCCTGGCGACCTGAACAACGACAACCGGCCTGACATCGTGGTCACCGATGACGCGGCCGATCGCTTCCGCTTCAACCTCGGCAACGACCCGCTCGGCCAGGTGAGCTGGAGCGCGTCCTACACCTTCTCGTTCCTCGCGGGTGCTGACGACGGCTTCGGAGCGCAGTCGGCCATCGTCGATCTCGACAACGACGGTTGGCGCGATGTGTTCATCGTGGACGTGGATGTGGACATCAGTGGCTGTGGCCGGCGCCTGCACATCTATCACAACGTGGGCAATGCCCCGACCAACACGTTGCGCGAAGAAACGCAGGCAGCCGCGGGAGCCACTTGGGTGGGCGCGGTGGGCTTCGCTGCGGGAACGAACATGACCGGCACGCACAACGTGGCTCCGTTCGACCTCGATGGAGACGGCTGGACGGATGTCGTCACTGGACGCTGCACCACCACGCACGTGATGATCAACAAGCCCGTCGGCCTGGAGTACAGCGGCAACGGCACGCCGAGCTGCAAGGGCACGCTCGGCATGGGCGCCAACAAGAAGCCGAAGATCAACACGCCGGACTTCGCGCTCACAGGCTGGCGCCTGCCGCCGAACAGTGTGGGCTACGTGGCCATCCACACCGTCGCCAACCCTGCGGGCTTCGACCCCCTCGGAGTCGGCGTCACGATGTACGTGAACCCGCTCGATCCCGCGACGCTGCTCTTGCCCATGCTCAGCAACGCGGACGGCAAGGGCATGCTCGGCATCGGACTTCCCAATGTTCCCGCTCTCGCGGGCATCACATTCAAGATCCAGTCGTTCTGGTCGCTCGCAACCATGACGCAGCCGAACGGGCAACCCTGCCCGCCGGTGAACGCCATCAACTGGGGCAGTTCCAACCTGCTCACGCTCACCATCCAACCTTGAGTTGTTTCATGCGGGGTCGGCCATGGTCGGCCCCGGGGTTTTCGCCATGCGCATCCACCATGCATTCCTCTTGATCCTTTCGCTTGCCCTCACACTGCAAGCCCAGGTCCAGCTCCAGCCGCGTGCCGGCAAGCCCGTCCTCGGGCTCACCGCATCGCAGCTCGCCCGCTTCGACGCCGGGCGCGTGGTCTTCAACACGCAGATCCTGCCAGGAGAGGGGCTTGGCCCCTGCTTCAACCAGCAGTCCTGCGGTGGTTGCCACGGCATCCCGGATGCTGGCGGCGCTGGAACCATCGAGGTGACGCGCTTCGGCATCGCCGCGACGGGTGGCATGCCGTTCAATCCGCTGGGCGCGCTGGGTGGTTCACTGCTGCAAAGCCAGGCCATCAATCCAGCCTGCCTCGAGGTCGTGCCCGCAGCGGCGAACGTGGTCATCAATCGCATCACGCCGCCAGCATTTGGCATGGGGCTCGTGCAGGCCATTCCCGACGCGGCCATCATCGCCAACGCCATCAATCCTCCCGCAGGCGTGAGCGGCATCGTGCACATGGTGGGAGCTTTCGAAGATCCTGCGGGAGCACCGTTGCACGCAGGACGGTTTGGCTGGAAGGCGCAGGTGGCAACGGCTCTGACATTTTCAGCAGATGCCGCACTGATGGAGATGGGGCTGACCAACCGCTTCGTCACCACGGAACAAGCACCGAACGGGAATGCCGTATTGCTCGCGCAATGGGATCTCGTCGCTGATCCAGAGGACGGGCCCGACGCACAAGGGTTTCACAAGATCGACCGCATGGCGGACTTCCAGCGTTTTCTCGCGGCTCCGCCACAGACGCCGCGGAACGGCATGGGAGGCGAAGCCATCTTCATGAGCATCGGCTGTGGCAGCTGCCACACCCCGAGCTTCACCTCCGGCACGGTGGCTGAAGCGGCCCTCTCCAACAAGACCTTCCGCCCCTACGGCGATTTCCTCCTCCATGACATGGGCAGCCTCGGCGATGGCATCGTCCAAGGTGCCGGCACCGAGAACGAAATGCGTACGGCCCCACTCTGGGGTGTGCGCGCGCGTCCGGCGCTGCTGCACGACGGTCGCGCCACCGGCCAGGATTTCGCGGGCAACATCGATCTCTCCGTGCAAGACCACTTCGGCGAGGCAAGCGCTTCACGGCTCGCGTGGAACGCGCTCTCCTTCGCGCAGCAAGCGCTGGTGGTGAACTTCCTCGACAGCCTCGGTCGCGCGGAGTTCGACCACGACGGCGACAACGATGTCGACATGGTGGATTGGTTCTACATGCGCATCGGTTTCACGGGGCCGGTCCCGACATACATGCCCGATGACGCGAACAGCCGGCACGATGTCGATCAGGACGGCGATCTCGATGTGGTGGACTTTGTCCACATGCAGCGCGCCTTCAGCGGCCAGTGACAGCGAGTCCCATGCCGCAACGCAGCAGCACTGGCACCATGGTGCTGGTGCTGCTCGTGCTTTTTGCGGTCGCGTTCATCGGCATGGCCACGTGGCTTGGCACCCAAGGCCGCACGGCCACCTTCCCTGCTCCGGCCACGTCCATCCCCGCCGAAGCCATCGCGCTGGTGCGCGAAGCAGACGCATGTTTCGCGACCGGAAGGACGGCGGAAGCTCAGAACCTCGCCGAGCGAGCCATCGCCATGGAGCCCGGACACGCAGAAGCCCATCGCATGCTCGCCCGCGCTGCGGCCCGCCTCGGTGACATCGGCAAGGCCAAGCACGCATGGCGCGTGGTGCTGCACCTCGTGCCGGGAGATGCGGAGGCTGAAGCCTCCATCAAGCGGATGGAGTGAGCCCCCGCGCGGCAGGCGGCAGAGCCGGGGTGACCCACGCGCGGAGCCCGAGCGCGGCCCAGCTTTTCGGGAGCGGGAAGCGACACAACCATCCGTCGAGCAGCACCAGCACGGGCAGCAGAAGGCGCACAAGTCCGCGCACCCAGCGCCAGCGCTGATGCACGACAAACGCATTCGCAACGAACGGCGCGAGGAAATGGGCGTACTCCTCGCGCGCCGGAGCCAACTGCAGCAGGGCCTCCTGATGTCGCCGTGCGCGGTGCGTCCCATCCTTCCTGGCCACGGAGAAGCCGCGCGTCCGGTCGCGCGCGATGGCTCGCCGCCACGATTTCTCGTCGAAGGCATGACGCAGCCATGAACCGAAGCAGGCGCTCATCACACGCGAGAGACGCGGGTGATGCCCTTCGAGGCAGTGCGGTCTGGCAACGATGAAGAGTCCGCCCGGTTTCAGCAGGCGCTCCACCAACCCCTGCACTTCGGCGGGGCTGAGCGAGAGCCGTCCCGCAGGGTCCACGATGCAGATGGCATCGAACGCCTCCGGACTGGTAAACGTCGCGGGATCGCAGCACTCGAAGTGCACACGCTCCGCAAGCCCGCGCGCGACAGCCGCCGCCTTCGCGCGCGCAACCGCCGGCGCCGCGATGTCCGTACCTGTGACTCGGACATTCAACGCAGATGCCATCCAGAGCGCGAGCGTGCCCTCGCCGCTGCCGAGCTCGAGAACTCGTCGCGCGCGCTCTTCCTGCAGACTGCGCAAGAGGAAGGAGCGGACGGGCCGGGAAAGCGTTGTTGTCAGGCTTGCATCGTCGGTCCAGTCCTCGACGCCGCCGCCCACCTGTGTCCGACGTGTGGCAAACTGCCTGTCCACCGGAGTCCGCGTCGCCAGATCCTGCACGCCGGCTTCAAGGCTCCAGCGCGGACGCCAACCGAGTTCGCCGCGCGCGCGGTCGGCCGGATAGCGGTAGTGAGCGCGTTCGGAAGCCGCTGCCGCAAAGAGCGGCGGCTTGAGCGGAGACACCTCCAGCCCCCGCTTTCTCGCCACGCGCTCGAGCGTCCGCAGCACGTCTCCGACAGTCGGCTGCTCTTCGCCGGTGATGTGATAGATGCCGTTCCCACGCTGCACGGCGCGTGCAACAGCTTGCGCGAGATCGGCAAGATGCGCCGGGTGGTAGCGGTGGTTCGCCCACTCCAGGCGCACCTGTTCTGCATCCGGGTGCCGCAGCAAGTCGAGGGCCGGCAGCAGGAAGCCCGGATCTCCGCCGCCATAGAGATGGCCCGCTCTGAGAATCACCGTGGCGACACCGCGCTCCCGCGCGAGGTAGAGGCTGTGCGTCTCGACGGCCTGCAGGGCACCACCGACATGGCTGGCCGGCGCGGGTGCGTGCGATTCAAACCGCTCGCCATCCAGAGCCGCAAGCGGCCCAGCCGCTTCGATGCTCGAAATGAGAATGAACCGTTCGGCGCCCACGTGCTGGACCAGCCGCTCTGCCACGCGATAGCGGCGCTCGGCGATGTGACACAGCTCTTCGCTTGGTCCATCACCGGGTCCCAGCGCGTTGGCCAGAACGCACACATCGCAGTGCGGCAACGACGGCAGCGGAGCGTCCGGTTCCGGGAGCGGCGCGGAAACGACTTGCACGCGGGTTTCATCCCATGGCTGACGCACCGCTGCTGGATCGACCCACGCCACCACGCTGTGGCCTTCGGCCAGCAAGGCTTCGATGATGCTCAGCCCCGGCTCTGCATGAGCCCCAAGCACGAGGATTCGCCTGAAGAAGACTGGCAGTTCGCTGGACACGCCTCGGCCTCCGCCAGCGATCGTTCGCGCACGCCCGTGCGCGGCCGACCTCTGGGCGCTACGGTGGGCATCATATCCCCGCACCATGACTGACGACCCCAACCTCATCCGGATCGGAAACGCCAACGCACGTGAGGATGTCCTCCGTGACGGCCGGCTCCACTTCGTGAGCGGACGCGGCCTCGCGCGCGCCACGAAACTCCTCATCGAGGCCCTGCCAGCGACTTCCCCCGGGCCGTTTTTGGTCAGCCGGGACCGCACCGCAGCCATCGCCATCGCTGCACGCCGGCTCTGGCCGGAAGTCTCCGTGACAGAGCACCATCACGATGCCTTCGTCGCGGGACTGGCGCACCGAAACCTCGCGAGCAACGCAGCCCGGGTGGAGAGTGTGCTGGGCCCAACGCTGCCCGTGGGCCCTTTTGCACTCATCGCCATGTCCTTCGAAGCCGGCGCTGACAGCCTCGTGGCACGAGAACTGATCGAGGAAGCGCACGACGCGCTGCTGCCGGGAGGCCAACTCCTCGCCGGCACGGATGGCAAGCACACGTGGCTGGAGGAAGCGGTCGAACACGTGTTCCGCAACGCGCGCTGCATCATGCCGAGCGACGGGCCGGGCGCGGTCATGCGCGCGGAGCGGAAGTCCACCATCGCGCGCAAGAAGGACCGCCGCCATGCGCTCCGCGTCACGCACGCGGGACGCACACTGTCCCTCGCCACGTGCCCCGGAGTGTTCTCCCACGGCCGCCTCGACCGCGGCACCAAGGCCCTGCTCGAAGTCGCGTCCGAACGGACGGACGGGCCGATCCTCGACCTCGGCTGCGGACCGGGCACGCTCGGCATCGCTCTGGCCCAGGATGACGGCGCGGGGCTCGTGCTCGTGGATTCGGACACCCGCGCCATCGCCTGCGCCACAGAAAACCTCTCCACGCACGGGCTCAGCGGCGCACAAGCGCTGCTGCGCGGCGATCTCGAAGACTTGCCGGCCTTGCCATACCGGCTCGCCACGGCCAATCCGCCTTACTACGGCGACGGCCGCATCGCCAACTCGTTTACCGCCCGCGCCGCGGGATTGCTGCACACGGAAGGCCGGCTGATGCTCGTCGCCCGCGATGCGGCGCGGCACGCGGAAATCGTCAGCGCCCACTTTCTCGAAGTCGAAGCGAAGCTGGTCGGTGACTACACGGTGTTCACGGCGCGCAAGGCCCGCGCGCCCAAGGCCGAGTAGACTCGCGCGTCATGAGCGCCCGGGAACTCGGCGGACGTGAGGCTGCTGCCGCGCTGCAATGCGAGGTCGAGGCCGCAGTCCGCGCACTTGGTGCAGCGCCACGCCTCGCCGTCTTCGCGCCTGCGACGGATGAAGCTTCAGCGCACTACGGGCGCATGATCACGCGCATGGCGGCGAAGGTCGGCATCGAGGTCAATCTGCACGAGTTCGATCCAGCAGCGGGCAGCGACAACCTGCGCCGCGCGCTGCAGGAAGCCGCGGCGTCCGGTGTGCACGGGATCCAGGTTCACAAGCCGCTGCCGCAAGGCGGCACACTCTCCGCCTTGCTCGAAGAATTCGAGGCGGAGGACGTGGAAGGTCTCGGGCCTCGGCACGTGGGGCGGCTCCTCGCCGGCCGCGCGCAATGCGTGCCCTGCACCGCGCTCGCGGTCTGGCGCCTGCTCCAATGGCATGGCATTGCCCTTGATGGCCAGCGCGCTCTCGTGCTCGGCCGCAGCGACATCGTGGGTGCGCCACTGGCCGTCCTGTTGCAGCAGTCGGGAGCCACGGTCACAGTGGCCCACACGCGCACACGCGACCTCGCGACGCTCGTTTCGGGAAGTGATCTCGTGATCTCCGCCGCCGGGCAACGCGACCTCTTTCTTCCGGAAGCCCTCACCCCGCACAGCGTGCTCGCCGATGTCGGCCACCATGTGCTTCCCGATGGCAGCGTGCGCGGAGATTTCTCGGCAGCGCACCACGCGCGCGCCTCAGCCTTCACTCCGGTTCCCGGAGGTGTGGGCCCGCTCACGACCATCTGTCTCCTCGAAGCCGTCACGCGCGCGGCGGCGCAGGCCCTCGGCAAGCCCACATCCCTCGCCGATCCACGGCGTCCCTTTCACCCATGAAGCTCGTCGGCGCGGTACTGGTCGTACTGGCGCTGATCGCGAGCGTCGTGCTGCTCACCTTCCGGACCAGCCTCGACGCTCCCCATCCGCGCGAGCAACCTGCTCAGGCACCCGCGGCCGGGTACCAGCCAGCGGGAGCTCTGGATGGGACTCAACCCGTGCCCTTCAAGGACGTGCCGCGATCTGCTCGGAGCCTCCGTGTGGATGGGCCGCACAACGATCCCGGAGCGTCTGTGCGCGTCCTCTATCTCGATGCACGCTTCGAACCCATCGGATTGATGCACGAGATGGAGCCGGCGTTTCACGAGGATGATGACGCCACTGTTCCCGCAGGAGTCCACGCAGTCCGGCTTGGTGCAGTCACTCGCTGCGATGCCCTTGTCGAGTGCACGCGCACCCTCGGAAACAGCGTGCTCACCCTTCCGAGTGCGGAGGACTTGCCGCCCGCGCTGCGCATCGAACTCTCGGACCGCGCTGGTCTCCCCTGCATCGACGCCTGGGCCTGTCGCACTGAGCTCGACAGTCTGCACCGGGCCGGACCAGGCGCCGTTCTCAAGCTCCCCTTTCATGCTACGGGCTGGCTCGTGGAGGCCCGCGGATGCGCACGTCAACGGGTGACAGGTGCGCCCGGAGCGGACCTGCGCATCAGCATGCACCCCGGCACTCGCTGTGCACTCCGGATCGTCAATGAATCAGGCGCGCCCATGGCTGACGCACTCGTCCGCGTGCCGGAACTCGAGCTTCACTTCACGACGGATGCTGATGGCAAGGTGCAGTTCGATGCGCTTCCAGAAGACCGCGCTGGCCTGAGTCTCGTGATCAGCGGCGGTGATGACGAGCACCACGTTCAGCCATGTCCTGCCGGACCCGGCCCCACAACTGTGCGCGTTGCGCGCACACCACGAGCAGAGGGCCGCGTGCTTGATGCGACAAGCTCTCCTGTGGCCGGTGCCGAAATACAGTGCCGCGCAGCCGAGGATGGCGCTCTGGTCGCGGTCGCCATCACCGACAGCTTCGGACGCTTCCGCCTGCCGGCCATCTCTCCAGGGCCGCACCTGCTCGTGGCCCGTCACGGAACACGCACCGCCATCCTCGAGTGCACCCTCCCTGCGACGACAGCTCTTGAGCTCGTGCTCACTGCTCAGCAGGGCGCGGCTGCCATCACCTGCACATCGAACGCGGGCCTCGGCGTGGGCGGCGCGCGCACAAGCCTGAGCGTGAGAGGCTGCGTGGTGCACGAGAGTGTCACGAATGCGGACGGCCTTGTTGACCTGCCGCTGATCGCCGAGGCAGAGCTCCTTGTGGAACATCCTCTGCACGAGGATGCCCGGATGCGCGCTCCGGGGTCAGGCAAGGCGCAGGTTGCGCTGCATGCGCGACGCCAACTCGTTGTCACGGCGCACGCGGCAGAAAGCGGAGACCACCTCCGCCGCCTCGTGAGCACCCTGCGCACAGCCGCAGGCACTGTCATCTGGAGGGAACGCGAGGACACCTGGGACGCGGTCTCCGGGAGTTTTCGCTTCAGGCCTCCGAAGGGTTACGCGGACGAAGATCTGGTACTTGAACTCACGGCGGACGGCCGCAACACTTTCACGCACACATGGCGCCGCGGGAATGGCTCCCTGGATAGCGCGCTCGCTTTGGCAGCGCCACTCGCGGGACGCGTCGTCAGTTCAACCTCTGGCGCCGGACTCGAAGGCGCGCACGTTGAATTGATCGAAGCACCAGGATCCAGGACCACCAGCGGACGCAATGGCTCGTTCTCGTTCGCGAACCCTTCACGTGCAGCGACTCGCATCCGCATTGAACACGAGGGCTTCGTGGACCTTGAAGTGGCTGTCCCAGCGACAGACTCCGCGAACGCACGGGATCTCGGAACACTGGCATTGCATCCGGCCGGCAGCATTTCTTTCGCGGGGCCCAACGGAGCGCTGCCGCCTCTTGCTCTCGTGCGCATCGAACATCTCGACACCGGCAGCGTGCTCGAGCGGGAGTTCACGCGCACGCAAGGCCGGGAAATGCGTGGTGTGAGCACGGGACGCTGGCTCGCCTCCCTCAAGGCGCCCGGCACTGAACTCGACGGTGATCGTCGCCTCGTCGACGTGGTGGCCGGTGGAACGGCGCTCGTCACTTTCAAGTCTCACGGCAACCGCGCCACCGTGCGCGGCAGGGTGGAACTCCCCGATGACCGGTTGTCGGTTGCAGGCCTGCTGGTGCGCGCACGTGCGCCCGACGGAACGCTCCTCGCCGAAGACGCCTGCACACGTGACGGGGCTTTCACGCTCGACGCTCTGCCGCTCACAGCCTTCACCGTGAAAACACTGCTCGCAACCGCGCACGGGACCTTCAGTGGCACTGTGGATCTGAAGCTCCCTCCCGGTGAAAGCAGTGTGACTCTCAAGCTCACAAGGAAATGACCATGACTTCGAAGAACACGACCGCCGCCATCCTCTCGTTCGCGCTGCTGCTGCTCTCGGCATGCAGCACCACTCCCGTGGCTGCTACGGATCATCCAGGCTTCGCTGCGTGCAGAGCCCTGCTCGAAGCGCAGGACGCCGCGTGGAACCGTGGCGACATCAAGACCTTCGCTGAGGGCTACCGGAAGAGTCCCAGCCTCGTGTTCGCCGGACGCACGTCCGTGGATCTCGGCTTCGACCAGATGCTCGCGCGTTACCAACGCGGCTACCCCACGGCAGAGCGCATGGGGCAACTCACGTTTTCTGATCTCCGCTTCACCGCCCTCGGCAGTGAGGAAGTGAGCTGCACCGGCGCGTGGCATCTCACCCGCGCCGGCGACCAACCCCACGGTCACTTCGTTCTGGTGTTCGCGCTATTCCCCGAGGGCTGGCGCATCGTGCTCGATTACACCTCGGTTGGCGACTGAGCCACCCCAGTCTTCCGCGACCACTTCCGCGGTGGAACCTGCGGAGGTGAAGTAGTGGACCTGCTCCGGCGCATCATCTGGCGACCACGCGTTGAGCCCCGTGATGCGCACCACGCGCCCTGCACGAAGGCCGCGCTCGAAGAACTTCCGGCAATCACGCTCCTCCCACTTGAACGATGCAACACCACTCTCGTTCACAATGGTGAGACGGCGCTTCTCCTTGCCACGCTCGGTGCGCGGCGCCTTCATGCCGAGCACAAGACCTTCCACGGTGAGCCCGCGCCCTTTCGGCAACGCTGGACTGAACGCCACGCCACGCCCCGCGGGCGGGGCCTTCTTGCCGGAGACCTTGCAGGTGTAGGCCGCAGGGCACACGGCACACCACGCGCTCGCGGCGCCCGCGGCTGCGCTGCGGCCCGCAGGTTGCTCGGGTGCCGGGTCGAAGTCTGCACGGTCAGGCCGGGCACCACCGACGCCGGTCTTCACGAGCAGCGCACGCACGCGCTCGGCCCATGCATCCGTCGCCGCTTCATCGGGGACGGCAAAGACCATCGGTTCGCTCTGGCCGAGGAACCACGCTTCCAGCCCCTCAGGCGTTCCGCGCCCGAGCGCGCGCTCCATGAAGGTGTAGCTGGTGAGCTGCTCTGCGATCTCGGGAGAAAAGATGCTGCTGCCACTGCTGGCCTTGAGATCCACGATGCGCCGCGCGCCGGTCCACTCGTAGACGAGGTCGTACTGCCCCTGGAACCAGCCCTGCGGAATCACTTCGAGAGCGGGCTCGCCTGCTTCGGAAGACGCGGGCGCATGCCATGGGCGCGTCCCTGTCCACGCATCAATCACGGCGCCGTAGGCAGGCAGCCCCAAGCGCGCACCCGTTCGCGGGTGTCTGTCCGAGAGCCAGGCATGCACTTCACGCAGGTGAAACTCGAGGCCGCGCTCGATGTGTCCCGCATAGCGCGCACGGTCGAGGGCCGCGAAATCGCCCACGGCGTTGGGGTTGGCCCGAAAGTCCGTGATGGCCTGTTCCCAGGCCTTCTCGAAGAGTCTGGTGGCCCGTGCCAGCGCGCGCTCACCGAGGGCTGTGGCACTCACGTCACTCGCCGGATTGCCGTCGAAGACGCGCTGCAAGACATCCTGCACCACGTGACCGGCTTCCTGCTCCGGCCCCGTCGAGGAAGCATGCCAGTCGATGCTCGTGTACCGGTACCACGCAGGGCAGCGGCGGTGCGCCGCGAGCCTTGAAAAGCTCATGCGTGCCCACGGGTTCGTCTGCCACCAACCCTGATCCGGCAACTGCCCTTGCGTCATGGTGATTCCTCGGCTCCCGCTCCATCGTACCGGCCTCGCGCCCGGGCGGGTGTTGGCTATCCTCGCTCAGCATGAGCACGGAGCAAGACCCATCCGACGCCGAGCGCCGCACGGAGATCCGCACCACGGATGACCGCGTCTGGGACATGGTCGGCAACCTGCTGCACCCCACGGCGCTCTACGTGGTCCTGCAACTCGTCATCCTTGATCACGTGAGTGAAGTGAATCCCTTCCGCGGGCAAGGCCCGCTCTCGCCGCTCATGCTCGGGTGCTACGCGACCCAGTTTCTCGGCGCTTGGGCGGTCTTCTACACCACGCTCTTGCGGGACATGAAGAAGCCCTCGCGAGGAGGCACGCTGCTGCTGCTCGGCGCCGTGGTCGCGGTGTTGCTCCAACTCGTCCTTCCGCAGGCGGAGGCGCTGCCCGCATGGGTCATCTGGCTCCTCGCCGGCTCACAGTCCCTGTTGGCCCTCGTCATCTTTCCGCTGACCTTCTTGCGTTGGCGGAAAGAGAAGCGCGCCTTCGAACGCGCTTCACTGAGTCCCATGCTCGGGCTGTTCGCGCCCCTCGCACTCCTTCCGCAGCAAGCGCAAGGCGGGGGTGAGGCCGCATCCGCAGCAACGGACGACTTCTTCGTGTGGATGATCTGGCTCCTCGTGCTTGTGCCCAGCGTCATCGTCACGTTGCTGGCCCTGAAGAAGCGGAAATCCACGCCCGAACTGCCGCACACTTCAGACTTCGCGTGGCAAGCCGACGTGCTGCAGAGCGGCTTGCCCGTCATCATCCACGCCTATCACGCCTGGAGCGTGGGCGACCGCGTCATCGAGAATCAGGTGGTCAAGCTCGCCGAATCCGTGCGCGGGCGCGCGCGTGTGTTCTGGCTGGATCTGGACCGCAATCCCGTCACGGTCGGCCAGCATGCGACGCTCGAAGAGAAGTCGGTGGCGCTCTTCATCAACGGAGAGCTGCGTTGGCAGTGCCAAGGCGTGCACGATCACGCGACCATCAAGGCCGAGATCGAACGCTTCCTGCCGCCCGCGGCCTGAGCACGCTCAGAAGGGCAGGACGCCGTTCTCGCGCTCCCACTCGCCGGTGGGCAGCATGACGATGGCGTCCCAAGGACAACCGTCGAGCCAGATGCCTTCGGGCCCCTTGGTCATGCACTTGGTGCAGCCGATGCACTTCACGGGATCAACCCACACGTAGCCGAAGGGTTCGTGCTCCTTGTCCATGATGAGCTGCATGCAGTTCTCGATGGGACAAAGCGGGATGCAGGTCGGAGCGCCTGCGCAGCCGGTGCACTGGTCGGTGATCACCGCCATTTCCTTCGGCTTCTTCTTGCGCTTGGTGCTGATGAGCTTTTCGGCCATGGCTGCTCCGCGTCACAAGGACGTTAGATGTCGTTCAACGGCGCGCAACCAGGCGCAGCGCGGCGGCGGCCCGCGCCCGCGCGATGCGGGCCTTCATTTCGGCACTGGCGCTGACATCACCGAGTGCATCAAGCCCCTCAAGGAGCTCGATCTCAGCGACCGTGCCCACGAGTTCGATGCCGAGCAGCGCGTTGGCGAGCGTGGCCGCATCGGGCAGGAGTTCCGCGAGCGGCGTGCCGCTGGCGACTTCGGCTCCAGAATGCGCGTGCATGGTGCGCACCCAGCCGTTCAGGCTCGTGCGCACCGGCGTCACGAGGCCATCCTTGCTGGTGATGGTGCCGTAGTCGCGACCGAGACTGAGAGCCTCGCCAGCTTTGATGCGCGTCTCCAGCGTCCCCGTCGCGGGAGCGAGGAGATGCACGGCTTGGAGTGCCTCGCGCAACTCGGGCAATCCCTCGGCGCGCGAATGGTTGGACAGCGCCAGCGCCGCATTCAGACGGGTGCCGCGATCCTGATCCTTCAGCATGCGGAGCAGACTCGGGACGTGCCGCCCCTTCTTCTCGTGCCCCATGGCCCAGGCAGCCACGCGCCGCACTTCGAGCAGCGCATGTGTCGCCAGTGCGTCGAGCGCCTCGGCGAAGCGGCCGGCCTCGGCAACACTGTCGCCGCGGGTGAAGCGGGCCACGAGTTGTTCGAGTCCGTGCTGCACGGACTGGGCATCGCCCTCGGAGCGCAAAGCCCGCGCTAGCTCTTCGTCGTCGAGCGGGACACCAAACCAGCTGCTGCGGAAAGCGAGAAAGATGAGTGCGAGCGTGGCGACCACGGCGAGAAGCAGCACGGGAACACGTCCCTGCTGCCTGCTCGTCATGCCGCCTCTCGTGCTCACCGCGGGCTCACTTCGTGCGCGCGATCTTCTGGAACTCGGACTCTTCCGCCGTCCACTGCGCGAAGTAGCGCGTGAGAAGTTCAGCGTGGTCGCCCGTCCATGCCGCAAGCTTCTTCAGCCGCTCGTCACCCACGCGGCGTCGCGCCGTGGCGCTCACCTTCTCGGTGTTCACGATCCAGCGTTCCGCACTGCCGCTGCCGCTCCGTTGCAGGATCGCAGGCATGGCCGTGCCGGGGATGACCGTGTTGGGTTCGGTCACCCAGCGATGTGTCCAGCCCGGGCGGATGCGCTCGCGCACCACTTCGAAGCTCGGAGCGTAGGTCGTGTCCGGATTGATGCTGGGCTCGCCGCCAAGGAGGTGACAGTTCGCGCAGTCGCCCGCGGTGAAGGCCGTGCGCGCGAGGTCGAGTTCCTCGCCCGTGAGTGGTGCCACTTCCGGACGCACATAGTCCGTCGTGGTCATGTCCGAGAGCGCCTGGAAGAAGCGCACGAGCGTGCCGCGCTCGCGTTCGGACAAGAAGAAGGTCGGCATGCGTACGGTCATGCCCTGGCGCACACCGTTGCGGGTCTGCAATGCGGCGTCATGCGTGAGTGAGGGATTTTCGAGGAAGCGCGAGAGCCACAGAGGATCCACGCGGCTTCCCTCACCCACCAAGGTCGGCGGGCGACCGTTCTTCTTCGGCACCCCGGGGAACTCGGCGTTGTCCTGATAGATCGGCAGCTCCCAGATGGCGGGCGTCGCGCCCGGCAGGATCTGGTGGCAACCATCGCAATTGTATTTCTTGACCAGCCACCAGCCTTGCTGGATGTCCTTCTTCGCACCGGCTGGAAGATAGTTGAGCGAGCGCGGAATGTGCGTCTCGGTGCTGCCCAGCAGGAACGTGGTCAGGGCATCGATATCGCCCTTGATGCTGCCCTTCACTTCCTCGTAGCCGGACTCGCCGGCCTTGGGGAAGAACTCGGGCATGCGCAGGCGCTCGGACCAGTTCGGCCATTCCTTGTCCGCGTCAAACGTGGATGGATCCGCGAGCTTGTGCTCGAAGAA
>SXGR01325380.1_pt1 | contig 15321 bp, 9 predicted proteins | sample 3174711 | NCBI WGS metagenome assembly SXGR01 (sample SAMN11356860, study PRJNA531348) | freshwater metagenome | isolation source: freshwater sample F1-60 | place: China: Fuxian Lake, Yuxi | collected 2017-12-25
TCGGCGATCCGGCGAACTACGTGCTGCCCGACGTGGTGTGCGACTTCACGCAGGTGAGGATGACCCAGGTCGGGAAGGAACTCGTGAGCGTGACCGGCGCTCGCGGCAAGCCGCCCACCGACACCTACAAGGTCAGCTCGACCTACGCGGACGGCTTCCGCTGCACCGGCACGCTGACCATCACCGGCTTCGACGCCGCCGCGAAGGCGCGGCGCTCGGGCGAGGCGATCCTCGAGCGCACGCGCGCGATCTTCCGCCGCACGGGGCTCGCCGACTACACCGCGACCGACCTCAGCGTGCTCGGCACCGAGGGGGTGTACGGCCCGCACGCGCAGCCGCACGACCTGCACGAAGCGGTGCTGCGGCTCGCGGTGTCGCACAAGCAGAAGGCGGCGCTGGAGATCTTCTCGCGCGAGATCGCGCCGGCCGGCACCTCGTGGTCGCCGGGCACCACCGGCAGCCTGAATGCCGGACGCCCGAACGTGGCGCCGCAGATCAAGCAGTTCGCCTTCCTCGTCGCCAAGGGCGACGTCACGCCGCGCGTGACCGTCGACGGCGCGAGCGAGACCGTGGCGGTGCAGCCCGGCTCGGCCGCGCCGCTCGTTCCCGGCGCCGATGCGCCTTCGGCGGCCCCGCCGCCCTCCGCGGACATGGTCGACGTGCCGCTGGTCCGCATCGCGCACGGCAGGAGCGGCGACAAGGGCGACAGCTCGAACGTGGGCCTGATCGCGCGTCGCCCCGGGTACCTGCCGTTCCTGCACGCGCAAGCCACGCCGGCCGCGGTCAAGGCCTACCTCTCCCATCTCGTGATGGGCGAGGTGCGCCGATTCGACGTTCCCGGCATCGCCGCGGTCAACCTCGTGCTGGATGGCGCGTTGGGTGGCGGCGGCATGGCGTCGCTGCGCGGCGACCCGCTCGGCAAGGGGATGGCGCAGGTCGTCCTCGGCATGACAGTGAAAATCCCAAAGGAAATCTTGCAAACGTGATTCTCTTCGCCGCGACCGTCTTCACCAGCGCCTTCCTCCTCTTCCTCGTCCAGCCGGTCATCGCCAAGCAGATCCTGCCGTGGTTCGGCGGCTCGGCCGCCGTGTGGACCACGTGCATGGTGTTCTTCCAGCTGGTACTGCTGGCGGGCTATGCGTACTCGGACGCGATCTCCCGCAAGCTCAGCCCGCGCACGCAGGCTATCGTGCACACCGTGATCCTGCTGGTGAGCCTGGCATGGCTGCCGATCATCCCCGGCGAGCAGTGGAAGCCCGGCCCGGGCGCCGACCCCGGCATCAGCATCCTGCTGCTGCTCGGCGCGACCATCGGCCTGCCGTACTTCCTCCTCTCGACCACCGGCCCGCTGGTGCAGGCCTGGTTCGCGCGCAGCTTCCCCTCCGGCACGGTGTACCGCCTGTTCGCGCTGTCGAACTTCGCCTCGCTGCTCGCGCTGATCGCCTACCCGCCGGCGATCGAGCCGACGGTGACGCTGCGCAACCAGTCGGTGTGGTGGAGCGCGATCTACGTGCTGTTCGTCGCGCTGTGCATCGCCTCGGCATGGAAGGCGGCAGGGCACAAGGAGCCCGTGGTGACGAAGGCCGCCGAGGCGCACGGCGACGTGTCCCCGCCCCCGAGGCTCAAGGACTACCTGCTGTGGCTCGCGCTTGCCGCGCTCGGCTCGCTGATGCTGCTGTCGGCGACCAACCACATCACGCAGAACGTCGCCTCGGTGCCTTTCCTGTGGATCGTGCCGCTGGTGCTGTACCTCCTCTCGTTCATCCTCGTCTTCGACGTCAGCGGCGGCCGCGGCAAGAGCGGCTGGTACTGGCGGCCCCTCTTCGTCGTGCCGCTGCTCGCGCTGCTGGTCGGCATGGCCTACGGGCTGGTCGAGCGGGTGAGCATCTCGAACGTCTGGATGTCCGTGTCGCTGTACTGCGGCGGCATGTTCGTCGCGTGCATGTTCTGCCACGGCGAGCTCGCCGCGCTGCGGCCCTCGCCGCGGTACCTGACGCGCTTCTACCTGATGCTGTCGGTGGGCGGCGCGATCGGCGGCCTCTTCGTCGGCCTGGTGGCGCCGAGCATTTTCAACAGCTACATGGAAATGCCGCTGGGTCTGGTCGCGCTGTCGGCGATGCTGTTCCTGCTGTCGATGGGCCCCGGCCTGCCGAGGAAGCCCGTGCAGTACGTCATCCCGGCGCTCGCACTGGCCGTCACCGGCGTCACCGCGTGGTACGCGTACCAGTACCAGCACTGGCTGAAGGTCGAGGCGCTGGTGCTGTCGCGCAACTTCTACGGCACCCTCGCCGTGAAGCAGGGCAGCGATCCGAACGCGCCCGACGCCACGCGGCGGCTGGTGCACGGCATGATCAACCACGGCTCGCAGCTCATCGACCCGGAGCGGCGCATGATGCCGGCGAGCTACTTCGGCCCCGGCTCGGGCATCGCGCGGGCCCTAGACTTCTACAGCGACCGGCCGCGCAAGGTGGGCGTGGTGGGCCTGGGCGTGGGCGTGTTCCTCGGCTACGGCCGCAAGGAGGACCACTTCCGCATCTACGAGCTCGACCCGGTGGTCGAGAAACTGGCGCGCGAGCAGTTCTGGTTCCTCAACGGCACGCCGGCGAAGACCGAGGTCATCATCGGCGACGGCCGCCTGAACCTTGAGCGCGACCCGCCGCAGAACTTCGACCTGCTGTCGCTCGACGCGTTCTCCAGCGACGCCATCCCGATGCACCTGATGACGCGCGAGGCGCTGCAGATGTACAAGCGCCACATCAAGCCGGACGGCGTGATCGTCTTCAACGTCACCAACCGCTTCATCCGCCTCGCGCCGCTGCTGCGCGAGCTGGCCAAGGCCGAGGGCATGACGGCGATCCTGATCTCCGACGATCCTTCCGAGGACATCTACTCCGGCACGGAATACGTGCTGGTGACCTCGAACCCGAAGTTCATCGCCGACAAGCGCTTCGCGGACGCCGCGAAGATCGAGACCGTGCCCGGCCTGAAACCGTGGACGGACGACTTCAGCAGCCTGTTCGACGTCTTGAAGTAGCGCAAGCCGGACTATCAACGCGGCCGGCCGAGTTCCGAGAGGCGCCGCACGAGCAGGACCTCGGAAGCCTTGCCGTCCACCCGGCCCACCGCACGCCAGCGCGGCGTGCCGGAAGGGTCGACAAGGACGGTGGTCGGCAGTGCGGTGACGTTCCAGTCGCCCGCGCGCGGCGAATCGTCTCCACGGACACGCACGATCGGCAGGCGCGTCGGCACCCGCTGCAGGAATCGCGCGATGGCTTCCCGGGAGTCCCCGACGTTCACCAGCACGACCTGGACCCCCTGTCCCTGCATCGCGTCCGCCATGCGCTGCAGGGCGGGGATCTCCTCCCTGCAGGGCACGCACCACACCGCCCAGAAATTCAGCACCACGCGGCGACCACGAAACACCGAGGCATCGAAGCGCGTGCCGTCGATGTTGTCGAACTCCAGCTTCGGCGGTAGCGCCGGGCTCCACGCCAGTAACTCCACGGCACGGGGCTCGGCCGCGGGATCGGCTTTGCGCTCCGGGCTGGCCTTCGGCACAGCTGACGCGGCGGCGGGAGCGCCGGGCGTGCGCACGTCGACAGTCACAGGGCGAGCGGCAGCGTCTCTCACGCGCCGCCCCTCGTCGGCTACCCTTGCCGGATCCAGGTTCGGTGCGCTCTCGGCCGGGGTCTGCCCCTCAAACGCGCGGTCAGCCTCGCGGAGCCGGGCATAGGCAGAGGGCGAAGCCGCTGCCGGCACTGCCTGCGCCACGCGCGCTTCCTGGACCGGGGCAGCCGTCGGCGGGGAGGCTGCCGGGCGAACCGGAGGCGACACAATCTGCGGCTCCGGGATCGGCGCGGAAGCACCCGCGGCGTCGGTGAAGCCGAACGAGCGGAAGCCGGGCATCGCGAACGGATCGGCGGCAGCCGGTGTTGCGCCCGCGCCGATGCCACCAGTCGCAGCCGAAGGTCTCGATGCCGCCGCTGGGGATCCCGAGATTAGGCCGCCGGCGCCGATGATCGCGAAAGCACTCTGGGACGGCGACACAGTTCCGAGCGAAGCGGGGGCGGCAGAAGCAGCCACCTCTGGCGCCACATTTGGCGCGGCCACCGGGGGCGTCGCCGCGATCGGCAGAGCCGCTTGCGCCGCGGCACTCACGCCAGGCGGCGCCAGCGCCACCGGTGCGGGCTCGGCGACCGCCGGCGGTGCGCTGGATACGTTCGCAGAAGGCGCGGGCGCGGCCCCCGGGGGCGTCGCCGCGATCGGCGGAGCCGCTTGCGCCGCGGCACTCACGCCAGGCGGCGCCGGCGCCACCGGTGCTGGCTCTGCGACCGCCGGTGGTGCGCTGGACACGTTCGCCGAAGACACGGGCGCGGCCGAGGCAGTCACTTCCGGCGGCGCCACTGGCACCTGCGGTACTACCGGCACGGTGACAGGGGGCGTCGCCGGACGTCGTACCGGCACCTCGCGGCTGTCCAGACGCGTCCCGTTGTCGTTGCGGTAGCACTCCGCCTCCGGGACGCCCGCGGCGCCCACCGCGGCAAGCGAGATAAAGTCGTCCACCGCTCGGCCATCCTTCGCGCGCACGCGCCGCTCATTGCCCGCGTGGCCGTTCGGCAGTTCGAGCGACGGGTGGTCGAACGGCGCCTGGCGACAGGCAACGCGACGATCGGTCAGTGCGTAGCGCAGGAACGCCACCAGATCGGTCTGCTCCGTTTGCGTGAGCCCCAGCGGGCGGATGTTCGGGTGGGTGTTGGACGGTCCGCTCCCCGGCGCATCGGGCGCGCCGTAGCCGGTGGTGTCGTTCCCGTCCGGACCGCGACGATCGCCGCCCCTGTTATAGAACTCGACCACCTGCTCCAGGGTGAACCGGCTACCGTTGTGGAAGTACGGTCGCGTGAGGGCGACGTTGCGCAGGCTGGGCGTCTTGAAAGCGCCGTCGACACCGACGCGTGTGCGCCCGGGGTCCGGGGGCGTCCAGCATTCCTTCGCGTCGGTACGCACGGCGAAAAGACACGTGCGCACGAAGAACGCGTCCGGCACCGGCTTGCCGCTCAGCAGGTCGAGATACTGGCGCGAGAACGACAGCGGCCGGCCGAACGGGTCGCGCCCGCCGACACCGAGGTCCTCGATCGTGGGACGCACGCCGATGTTGTAGTAGCCGTTGTCGTAGAGGCCGATCTGCCCCTTGCCGACGAACATCTGCTCGGTGAGATTCGACTCGCGGTGAGGTTGCAGACCCGTGGCCGCGCCCGTGAACTCCGCGCCGCGGTGGCACGACACGCACAACGCCTTGCCGCGGAAGATCTCCAGGCCACGGATCTCGTCCTGGCGCAGCGCAGACGCGTCGGGCGGCGTGCCGGCCCAGCCGACGAAGCGGTCGACCGGCGCCTCGTCGGACACCAGCGTCGCCTCGTAGGCCATGATCGCGAGGCCCCAGAACAGGGAGAAGTTGCGCTCCATCTGCGAGTAGCCGTCGAACGCACCCTCGCCGGCCCACCAGTCTTCGTGGAACGCCTGGCGCACCATCGCCGCATAGGTCGTCGCCAGGCCGCGTCCGCCACGGGCCGACATCGGGCCGAGCACGGAATCCTGCGCGTCCACGTGCTGCCGCGCGAGCGGGCGCAGCGGCAGCAACTTGCGACCCAAGTCCATGAAGGTGCGGCCCGAGCACGACATCTCGAACTCGCTCAGCGCGGGGCCGACGGCTTGCGAAGCGAGGCTCGCGTTGGGCAGCGCGACGCGCACCGGCTTTACCGAGCCGTCCGGCTTGCGTTCGAGCACGCGCGCGCGCTCGTCACGGTCGCCGAACGGATTGACGCCATTGAACACGTTGTTCGCTCGGCCGTCCCAGAAGTTGCGGTGATTGAACACCGCGTTGATCACCGTCGGCGAATTGCGCGGCGCGACACGGCGCGTGAGGGCCCCATGCACGCTGTACTCGTCCACCGCGCGGTTGCCGCACTGCTCCGATGCGCCGCTCGATCCGCCGAAGGCGCCCGAGAACGTACCCTGCGAAGACACCACATCGTTGGTCTCGAACACCACGGCGGAGTTGCGGTCGAGCGGGTCGGCGAGGCGGTAGAACGGGAAGTCCGCGGGTCGCAATGTGTAGTTCACGCCACCGCCACTGGTACTCATGCCGCGGAAGGACTTCGGCCCGGTTGCCGCCGGGTCCGCGGCGGCGGCGCGCATCTCCGCTCGCCTCTGGGCCGACGGCAGGTGGCGACTGAAGGCGCTGTCACCAGCGAGCAATCCCGGGCTCAGCTGGTTCTTCAGGCGGTTGTCGGCCCCCGCAGCAAAATGACAACTCGCGCAGGCATTGCCGTCGCTGCCGACGTTGGCATCCCAGAAGAACGCCTTGCCGAGCGCAACGGCGGCCCTGCGGTCCCGGATGAACGTCCCGATCCCCGCCACCGGCGGGATCTCCACCGAGCGCAGCGCCGCGAGCTTCGGGATCACCTCCAGCCGCCCGAAGCTCGCCAGCACCGCGGGTACCGCGGGTCGGCCATTCACGCTGGCGTTCGGCGCCACGTTGAGAAGCGGCACGACGAGGTCCCCCTCGGCGCTGAACTGCGCGCCACCGAGAACCATGCCGTCGGGCGCGCCGCCCACCGCATCCGGCGACACGGAGATCGGCACATCGCCGCGGACGCCGAACTGCGAGCCCGAAACCTTCGCGTCATCGCGCAGGACTGGCACCAGTTGCTCGAACGCCGGACGCATGTTGGCCGGCGCATTGGCGCCCAGCGGCGGTGCGCCGTCCAGGTCATCGACCAGCGCGCCGACGCCCGCGCGCCCAGGGCCCCGCGCGGCGACCGGCGCGCTCGCCATCGACAGCGCGAGCACAAGGCACAGCGCTCGCCGCCCTGCGCGCGGCCGCCGGGGTACCCGGCCGGTCACGTCACGCCCACCGTGTTGCAGCCGACGCTCACGGGCAGGTGAACTTGCGCGTCGACTGGCATCCGATCAACCGGATGGCGCCATCGCTCACCGACGCCGTACCGCCGAGGCTCGAGCGCACGACGATGTTCGTCGGCGGGACGAGTTCGGGCACGAACGGCGCGACGCCCGGGTCGATGATGAAGCCCGGCGCGCTCAATCGCCAGCATGGCGAGGTGCCCGGGCAGGCAGTGGGTTCGGCGATCGAATTGTAGGTCAGGCTCATCTGCGCCACGATCGGGTTGTCCGCGCCACCCGGAGCACCGGGCGTCATCCACGAGTTCCAGATCGTCGCCGTCATGAACATGCCCTCCGGCGCAGGCGTCGCGCTCGAGGTCGCGGCTATGGTGAGCTTGGCGGTGTTGTTCTTGTTGTCCCAGGTCGCGTTGCCGATCGCCACGACGTCGGGCTGGCCCGCGACCGGCGGATAGACGAGCGGCGCGCCCACCGCCAAGGCCGACGGGCAGATCGTCGAGCGGAAGATCGGGTCCTGCATCGGTGCGCCCCACGGCGCCGGGTCGAGCTGGCCGACCGCCGGCGAGGACGTGCCGGGGCCATCGAGCGGACCCGAGCCGCAGTAGAGGAATGCGAGGTCCTGGAAGTTGTTCGGCACCACCGCCTGCCCGAACATCAGGTTCTCCGCGAAGATGAACTCGAAATTCGGCAACGAGAACTGGCCGGCGGTGAGGCCGTTGGCGAACGTGTTCGCGCCGGCATTGCCTTCGGCGTGACACTGCGCGAACTGTCCCGTGCCGTCGGCGCACATCGTGCGGCTCACCGCGCGGTACATGCGCGTCGGCGGCAGGAACAGGCCACCGAAGTTGCCGCCCGGCGTGCGGAAACGGCCGAGCTGCGCGGTGGCAACGGCGCTGAGGGTCGCGAGCAGGCGCTCGGTGACGCGGCCAGAAACCGGGTCCTGGTCGAGTGCGTAGACATCGACCAGGCTGGTCGGATCGGTAGTGAACCCCACCATGCGAAAGCGCTCCGTGGCCTCCTGATGGATGCCGGCGATCGGCAACGCGGCGGTGCCGGCGAGCACTTCCTCGACGACAACGTAAGCAGGCTTCGTGTTCGGCTGCGTGTAGATGCCGAGATTCGCCGTCAGCGTGTGCGCCGAGACGTAGAAGCCGCGGGCGTCCGCCTTCAGAGTGCCCTTGAAGGCGATGTTGTCGCCGATCTGCAGCGGCGCCTGCCGGGTCGGGTCGGTGGGGCATCCGGGACCCGGGCACACGCGCCCGGCGGGCGCTTGCGCACCCGGCGCCGCCATGACGAACATCTTGCAGTAGCCGGAGTGCTGCGGCGGGAATGGCGGGATATTGCTGCCCTGCGGCATGCTGTCGCAGAACGGCGCCACCGGACGGTTCGACTGCGGGCACAGCGGATCGACGCCCTGCGTGAACGGATTCACCCGCGCCACGCACATCGGAAACCCGGTCGCGGCGACGACCGTCGGGTTCTCGGAGTCCGGCGTGAAGCGCGAATCGAAGCCGGCATGCTCGATGCAGTTCGGGTCCCCGCCGCAGCGCCCCGGGCCGGCGTGGCGCTTGCCGAAGCGGCCGACGGCGTCGTTCAGGAACACGCGCGCGACGCCCGGTGGCGCCGCCGACGGGCACCCGGACGAGGCCGCGTCCACCGGCACGCCGCCGACCTGGATCTCGCCCGTCGCGTAGTCGATGCAGCTGATCGTGCCGCTGCCGTTGTTCAGCTGCTGCTGCGAGATGAACACGAGGCCGGCAATGTAGCGTCCGCGCACGACGTTGCCCACCACGCGGATCTCGTAGGACGGCAGCGGTGCGTTCGCGCGCTGGACGGCATCGGCGCGGCCCGGCACGGGCAGCTTCATGGTCAGAAGCCCCGGCGTATCGAGGCGCACCTGGGCAGCTTGCGGATAGCCGACGCGATCCGCGAGCGCGAGGCCGGTCTGCCCGGGCGGTGCGACATCGGCCGGCGCAAAACCCGTGCCGCGACGGAACAGATCGGCCCAGGTCATGGTCGCGGCCGGCAGTTGCAGGATGGTGTTGCACGGAACGACGACCCGGATGCCGTTCAGCGTCACGGTACCCCCGGCAAGTCGCGCATGCGCCGGCTTGCAGATTTCGCCTTTCAGGTCGAGCGTGGCTTCCTGGATGAAGCCCGTCATGTCGAAGCCTGGCGGCACGATTTCGGCGGGTGCGACCGGCGGGGCCGCGAAGCGGCCTGGCGCGATCTGGGCCTGCGCTGGCGAAGCGATGCCAGCCGCGATCGTGAGCGCAAGCGCCGCGCCCCCCCTGATCACCCATTCCGCCCACCCTGCCCGCAGTCGCATGGCCCCGTCCGCTTCTGCCGGCGCGATGCGGCCGGCTCATGCCAACGAGAATATTGATCCGCGTCACCAAAATCGATGGCGGAAGGGTATGCCGTGCGTAACGTCTGGTCACTCACGCCCGGGTACCCTGCCCCGAACCTTGCAAGCGGCTTGCGTTCTTGCCGGCACTCAGAACGTGCGGATCTGGAACGTCTGCGGACCATCGCCCTGGGGCGAGGGCGGCACGGCGGGCGCCGGAGGGGTCCCCGAAGCCGGAGGGGGCACGGATGTGGCGCCCGGTGCCCCAGCGGGCACGGGGGCCGCAGGAGGTACCGCGGATGCCGCGCCGGGGGCACTGGTCGCCGCACCGGGAGCCACGGGCGCCGAAACCGGGACACGATCGGTCGCGGCTGCAGGCGGGGAAACCGCCGCCGCAACCGGCGCCCCAGCTCCGGGCGCCGGTTGCGGTGGCACGGGAATGCGAATAGCTGGCGCGGTCACGTCCGGCGGCGGCCCCTCCACCGACAAGGGCGCGGGCCTCGCCGGCGACGCCGGGGTTTCCGGCGGTGGGGCCGGAGCGGCCCGCAATTCCAGCATGCGCGTCGCGGCGGCCTCCCCCGGCACCGCGGGTGCGGCCCCCCCCCGCGCGGCCTGCGGCGCGGCGGACGGCACTCCGCGGCCCGCGGGGACCAGCGGAGCCGCCGGGGACAGCGGGGAAGGAATGAAATTGGTGCTGGCCGGCGCGTTCACAGGTGCCTGCAGCGCCCCCGCGGCGATGAACTTCCAGTCGGCATAACTCCTCGCCTGCGAGAACGCCTCGTAGTAACCCGGGAATCCGCGCCGCTTCAGCGGCAGTTGCGTGGAGGGCGAATGAACGCCGATCACCTGCCCCTGCACATCCCGGATCAGCACCCAGCCGCCGGTCTCCGTCGGTGGGGGCTCGGCGCCCGGCTCGCGCATCGGATCGCGCCGGACTTGCCGCAGGTAACGGACGAGGCCCGGCTGGTGCGGGTCGCGAAGCAGCGCCTCGAGCGACTTCGGGTACGGATTCACGCCGGCGCCGTTCCTCGCGTGGTAGGCCTCGATCGCGCGCCGGATCTCGTCGCCAGCCAGCAGCAGGTCGAGTTCCTTCTCGCGGCGCAGGTCGTTCGCCAGCAGATGGGCGCCTCCCGCGAGCACGCCCGAGGCAGAGGCGATGGCGAGCAGCAGGCCAAAGTACGTGAACCCTCCCGCGTGCGCCGCGCTACCACGTCTCATAGGGCGCCCCCTCCCGCGGTCCGCCCTGCGCGCCGCTCTTCACGTCGCGCACGCCGCCCTCGGCGCCGTCCGTCGGCCGCACGACGATCCAGCTGCGCGCGTCCTGCGTGATCGGGTCGAGCGGGATTTCGCGCAGATAGCGCTGCTTGACCAGGTCCTCGAGGGACTGCGGCCAGCGCCCGGTGTCCTGGTAGTACTGGTCGAGCGCCTCGCGCATCACCTTGAGGTTGGAACGCAGCGCCGTCTCGCGCGACTTCTCGAGGCTGTTGAAATAGCGCGGCGCGGCGATCGACGCGAGCGTGGCGATGATCGCGAGCACCACCAGCAGCTCGATCAGCGTGAAACCGCCCGCCGCTCGCCTACCAGTCGCGGTACAGGACGCCATTGAGACCCTTCTCCTTCGAGAGAGAGTACACGTCGTACACGTCCGCGCCTTCCTTCGGATCGTCTGGCGGGCTCGCGTAGCTGCGCTTGCCCCAGGTCTGCGCCGCCGCCAGGCTCTCGTCGCGACTGAACGGATCACGCGGCAGGCGGCGCAGGAAGTAGATCTTCTCGCGCCCGGGAGCGGCCGGGTTGTCGATTCCGCGCACCAGGTCCTCGATGCCCCTCGGGTAGCCGCTCTCGCCCACGGCCACCTGCAGGCGGCCTTCGTCCGCGGCGCGCTTGTGGGCGTCCAGCGCGCCGCGGATCTCGCGCAGCGCGCTGCGCAGCTCGCGCTCGTTCTGGCGCTTGACGACGATCTCCTTCACCGGCACGGCCATCGCCACCAGCACGCCCGCGATCGCGACCGTGATCATCAGCTCCACGAGGGTGAAGCCGCGCATCGGCCGGGTCACTTCGGCGCACCGCCGACGCGGATCTGCAGCGGCCCGCTACCACGCACGGGCAGTGGCCCGCCGCCGGTGCGGGACGGCGCCACCTGGGTGACGAACACCTGCGTCTGCCCCTCGCGCGCGGCCTTGAAGGTCACCGCGATCAGCGGCCCGCTGCCCGTCGCGCCCTCGGGCGCGTTGCGGCGAATGCCGGCGATCACGCGTCCGGCCGCGACATTGGAGCGGTCCTCGAACTGCGTTGCCGCGCCGCCGCGCTTCATCCAGTCGCCCTCCGCGACGCCGACCAGCGTCAGCATCGTCGGATCGAAGAGCAGCTGCAGGTCCGCCATGCCGAGCGGCGCGGTGCTTGCCCCTTCGAGCGTGACGACGAACTGTTCGCCGGCCTTGACCTCGGCCGGCGCCTTCCAGCTCAGCTCGAGCGCCCCGGCGGCGGGAGTGGCATCGCCCGGCGCCGCGGACGCGGCGGGCTTCGCCGGCGCCTCGGGCGCGTTGATCAGCGGCCGCGGCGCACGGAAGCCCGCCTCGGTGCCCGACCACAGCGAGGCGACCGTCAGCGGCGGGCGCGGAATGTTGCGCACCACGCGCGGCGTGATCGTCAGCACGATCTCAGTCTTCTGGCCGTCGGTGCGGGTGTTCGAGAACAGGCGTCCGACCAGCGGGATGTCGCCGAGCCCGGGCAGGCGCGTCGCGCGCTCGATCTCGTCGTCCTGGATCAGCCCCATCAGCGTCTGCGTCTCGCCGTCCTTCAACTGCAGCACGGTGGACGCGTTGCGCGTGCCGATGCGGTACGCGATGGTGCCATTCTTGCTGGTGATCGAGTCGCCGAGCGTGCTGACCTCCATGCTCATCTTGATGGTCACGCTGCCGTCGAGGTGGATGTTCGGCTCGACCTCGAGCTTCAGGCCGACATCGAGGTACTGGATGTTGTCGGTGATCACGGGCGCGGTCGCGTTCGGCGTCACCACCGACGACACCACCGGGATGCGATTGCCGATCAGCACCCTCGCCTTCTCGCGGTTGCGCACGCGGATGCGCGGATTCGACAACAGGTTGCTGTCGCCCTTCTCGCTGCGGATGTCCAGGTTGTACGGGTACGGCGGGCGGATGATCTGCCCCGGCGCGATCTGCAGTTGCTGCGGCACCTGCACGCCGAGCACCATCAGCCGCGAGCGCAGCACCTCCAGCACCTCGACCTCGAGCACCACCTCGGGGTCGGCATGATCCTGCACCGAAATCAGGCTCTCGGCAAGGCGCACCACGTCCGGCGTATCGCGGATGATCAGCAGGTTCAGCTTCTCGTCGATGAAGGTGTCCTTCACCTTCAGCATGGTCTTCACCATGTTCTGCACCTGTTTCACATCGGCGTTCTCGAGGTAGAAGCTGCGGATCACCAGGTCCTGGTACTCGCGGTGTTTCTGCGGCGTGGCGGGATATACCAGCACGGTGTTCTCGTTGACGATCTTGCCGACCAGCTGGTTCGGGTCGAGGATCAGGTCGATCGCCGTCTGGATCAGCACGTCCTTCACCGAAACGCTGACCCGTATGTCGGGCCGCACGTCCTTGTCGAAGGTGAAGTTGATGCCGCTGGTGCGCGACAGAGCATCGAACACCTGGCGCAGCGGGATGTCGCGGATCTCGAGGCTGATCGGCTTGGTGAGGCTGGACCGCAGCTGGGGCGCCGCGATGCGCTCGCGGAAGCGGCGCGTCTGGAGCTCCGCGAGCGTGCTGACTGCCGCCGCGTTGCCCGGATTGAGGGCGATGACCTTGCGCAGCAGTTCCACCGCGGCCTCGACCTGCCCGCGGCCCTCGAGCGCGGCTGCCTTCTGCACGTCTTCGCGGTTGCGGCGCGCGGAGATCACGGCGGCAAGACCCCCGGCGGCACGCGGACTGGACGGATGCAGGCCGAGCGCGCGCTGGTAGCCGCGCTCGGCCTCGGCCTCGCGGCCGGCGGCAAGGTCGGCGTCAGCGCGCGCGAGCAGTTCGAACACCGCGCGCTCGGTGCGCTCCTGCAGCCTCGTGCGGTGCTGGAAATTTCCGGCATCGCTGCCGACCGCGTCGCGCAACTTCGCGAGGCCCTCCTCGTAGCGTCCCTGCCCGATCAACTCGTGGCCGTCGCGAGACAGCAGGTCGGCGGCGCAGCCGTCGAGCAGGACGACGAAGGCTAGCGCGAGGACGCGGGCGGCCGGGGCGGGAATCATCGGGGCACTCCGTAGGGTAGCTGCTGGCGCTCGCGCAGCGGCAGGAACGTGAACCGCAGGACTCCGCCGTCGGCGCTGTCCAGGGTGTAGGCATTGTCGATGGTGTCGCCGACGGCCACGGTCAGCATCGCGTTGCCGCGCATGAGGAAGAACGACAACCTGCCCGCGCCGTCATCGAGCGTGCCCGCGAAGCGGAACGGTAGCGGCGGCGCACGCGGCGGCTCGGGAGGAAGCGGCGGGGGCGGGGGCGGCGGCGGTACGACCACGACCCAGCTCTTGGGCGCGAAGGTGCCGGATTCCCCGGCCGGCTCGCCGAGATCGCGCGCGCGCGCGAGCAGGTCGAGACGGATCGGGCCCCTGGACTGCGCGCGCTGCGGCACAGCCGCGGGTACGGGTGTCGGTGCCGGTTCGGCGGGACGCGCCGCGTCGTCCTGAACCGCCGCAGCGGATTCCCCGCTGGCCGGCGCTTCCGTGCCGCGGGTCTCGGCGCGCGCGACCGGAACCACGGTGTCGAGCATCCGATCCATGCGCAGCCCCAGGTCACGCGGACGCTCGGCCGGGTCGCGGGAGAGCGTCGGCCGCGCCGGCCCGCCCAGTTCGCGGGAGAGCCTCAGGCGCGCGTGCTCGCCAAGTGACACGCAGATCCCGGCCTCGGGGTCCGGCACCGCGCCGTACTGCACGCCCCCGGAGGTCCTGCGGCCCGCCGGCAGCGGCGCCTCCTCGCGCAGCGCGAACGCGATCGCCAGGACGATGCCAAGCGCAGCCGCGACGAGGGCGGGCAGCCTGCGGCTCATCGCGCCCCCCGGTAGAAGGCGCTAAGCCGGATCTGCGCCTCGATCGTCTCCTCGCCCGCGTTCTGCCGCTGCAGGCTCACGCCATCGAGCGACACCGAGGGCAGTTCGCGCAGCACGCGGCGCAGGAACCCGCGGATGCTGCCGTAATCACCCTTAACCGGCAGCGTGATCTGGTAGCGCAGCAGGCGCAGGCCCTGCTCCTCCACGAGGCGATATTCACCGCGCTCCAGCCCCAGTTTCTCCTGCCTGGCGGCCTCGTGGAGCTCGGCCACCACGCGGTTTATCTCCGACTGCGGGGGGAAAAAACGCTCGAACGCCTCGAGCTGCGACGTGGCGTCTTCGGTCGGACCGTCGGGAATCTCGCGCCGGCTGCGCGGCGACTCGCGCAGGCGCAGCACCTGCGCCTCGAGATCGGCGACCTCGATGGCCGCGGGACGCGCGACCGTCAGCGCCTCGGCCATCGCGAGCGCGGCGAGCGCCGCACCGGCGGCCCCGAGCCATCCGACGCGATGGCCGAGCCGGCGCAGGCCGGCGATCAGTTGGGCGTGCTTCGGGCGGCGTTCCATGACGCGGTGAAACCGAAGCGCAGCGGGCGGTTCGGGTCCTCGGTGACAATCTGATGGGACTGCAGCACGGCGGGCGAGAGCCGCCCCCCGAGACGCAGGCGCTCGAGATAGTCGAGCATTGCGAGCGTATCCCTGGCCTCGGCAGAAACGCGCACCTGCGCGGTCGCCGGGTCCGGCTCGACCGCCAGCAGCGCGACGTCCTTGCCGTTCTCCGCCTCGAGCGTGAGGAAGACATCCTCCCAGGGCGGGCTGAGCAGGCGGATCACGCGATTGGCCTTGCGCACGCGCTCTTCGGTGTCCGCCGTTGGCGGCGCGCGGCGGCGCGCACGGTCACGCTCGGCCTGGCGGTCCACGCCGAGCGCGCGCAACTCCGCGTCGAGCGACTCGATGCGCTCGCGGTGCAGGTCCGACTGCATGAGCGCGAGCGCGAGCAGAGCGGCGCCGCAA
>SXGR01070303.1_pt1 | contig 15317 bp, 12 predicted proteins | sample 3174711 | NCBI WGS metagenome assembly SXGR01 (sample SAMN11356860, study PRJNA531348) | freshwater metagenome | isolation source: freshwater sample F1-60 | place: China: Fuxian Lake, Yuxi | collected 2017-12-25
CATTGCGAATACTTCCTGCCAACATCAATGTTTCATCTGCACCGAAACAATCAAAGCCTTCAAATATGCCTTCGTTGTTAAAGCAGAAAGCAGAACCTACGTATTTGGTTTTGTTGCTGTGGCTGTAAAATGCACCAACGCCAACTATCAATTCATTGACTGTTGAACAATTTAAACGCCAGGGTACTCCGCCCAGCTTTGCCAACAATGCAATTTCAATATTGGGTAAGTACAAATTAAAATCTTCTCTTGCTAAGTTTTGATTGAAGATAAACTGTGAGCTGATGTCGTGTTTTATGAGGATTTCTTTTACACTATAGTAAACATTCAGCAGTTCGGTGTTTTCTTCTGTTTTGGCAATTGGGCTAATGTAGATAGCCACATATTGCGTATTGGGTGTTCTTACTGTATTCTTTATGGCTGCATCAACCTCAGCAACAATATTTGATTTGTCTTGTATTTCGATATTGCTTGCAATATCTAATAGAAGTGGTTGTTTGATGTATGTGTAGATGTCTGGAAATGCTCTGTATTCTTGCCCTTCATCATTCTTTTTGAAAAAGCCTTTGTTGAAATATCTGTAAATGTTTGCAACTGCTATGGCTTTGTCTTCGGGATGATAAATGAAAAAGAATTTTACATTATTGTGCGGTGATTTTTTATACGGACCATTTTTCATACCTGTCAATGGATTTATGGAAAGTGTGTTTTTGCCAAATAACAATTCGTTAGAATTGTGTTTGGTTCTAAAAGTTTGGTCTTCATTTACTTTCCAAAATCCTTCCTTGCTTAATGGTATAATGCTTTTAAAGCCTTCAGTATTTAAAACAGTATTGTAGAAAGCATTTATAAAGCCTAAATACTTTGGATAGCGGTTGCTGAAATCGGGTTTGTCGAATGGTATTTCAAATTCTCCTTTTAGTTGATTATTGAGTAACGGAAATATTTTATCTAAATCTTGCTTTTCTTCTGGTGGCATCTTTATCCAACGGAATAATTTGCCATTGCTGTTTACCCAAGTAATTTTATCGGTGTCGATGTTGCCAATGTCTTGCATTGATTTGGCGTACAGCTTTGCTGTACCATCGTAAGACACTACTAATTCAAATGTATTAGATACCCTTGCATACTGCACTTTAAGGGTGAATTTGTTGTATAGATTAAATTGTGTGGTGCTTTTATTTTTATCGTGTTGCCATACTTCTACATCATTTACAAAATTTGGAAACAACACATCTACTTTGTCTTGCAAATAATTATAGATAAGAAAACGGAAGTAATGCAAACCGAAATTGCTGTTCTTCTTTATATCTACTGGGGCTGTATAATCGGCATTTTCTGTAGTAGAAAAATTGCAGTACAGGTGACTAATTTCTTTTAATTCGCTTTCATATTGCTCCCACAATTCTTTTGGATATTCGCCTTTATGCAAAGAGGCGTAGCCTTCAGTTTTTTCTTTGAATAAACCTACTTCCAACTTTGTAACAGTTGGTGAAAATGGGATGATATTTAATTGAATTTCTTGCATCAAAAAGTTTTATGTCATTATTGTATTGCTTGCTTTACTAAACTCATTATATACTCAAGGTCTTTATCGTCTTCTACTTGTACTTGATAATCTCCATTACCCCAATGCCCAATATTGGAAACATCTTGTGCTAATTTCTTGGGGTCGTCCAACAGCCCAGCTTTAACATTTATGAAAAGCTTTAGTGATTTTTTTAAGATTGCAATGTCTGTTACGTTTTTTCCTTTCTTGAAAGCGATGTAAAACTTTTGTGGCTTTACTTCAATGCCATCAATAAGGTTGAGAATAGCTGCTTTAAATTTTTCGTACAACTCTGCTGTGAGGTCGGTTGCTTTTTCAATATGATCTTGCTCTGTATATACTTTGATTTCGGCTGTTACATTTTTGAGTGATTGGGTTTGCTGAGTGATGGGCTTTACGCTTTCAGCTGCAACAGACTTTTTAATTGGACTGATGGCAAGGGTGTCATTCTCGAATTGCTTTACTTCCCACAATTCAATAGCAATGTCTTTAAAGTTTGTTGCTTGTATTTGGTTTTCTTGTAGGCAGCACTGTTGCATTTATGGCCACAATACTTCGTTGTGGTCTTTTGGGCAATGAAAGCCTTACCGCAATGGTCGCAGAATTTGGGAAGTTTAATTGTACTACTCATTTGTTGCTATTTGTTGCAGTATGTTGCTGGGTGGTGCTACTTGGTGCATTATTTCGCCTGATTTCCATCAAACTGATATGTGGGCAACAAAATAGCCAAATGGGCGTCAAGTATAAGTAAAAAAGTAGAGTTGGGCAACAAAAAAGAGAAAGTAAATCCCTTTAAAACCTATGAAAAACAAGCACCTGGCAAACAAAAGAAAGTAAATTACTTTCCGATACAAAAACGGGAGAAAATCGCGCCGAGGAGGTCATCGGCACCTACGGCCCCGGTAATTTCTCCCAAATGACGAAGGGCTCCGCGCAGATGGGCCGCCAATAATTCGGTGGGCAGTCCGGTGGTCATTCCCACCTCGGCTTGCTGGAGCTCGGCATCGGCACGACCCAGAAGTTCGTCGTGTCTCAAATGGGCCACCAACACCTCCGACGATAAGCCCAGGGCATCGACCGTCGCACGCAGTGTGTGCCGCAGTTCGGATAGTCCGGCCCCTGTTAAGCCGGAGATGGTTAATAAATGGGGCAATACCGATTTCCATTCGGGCCCATCCATGCGCAGGCGGTTTTCCGCGACATCGCACTTGCTGGCCACGGGCATCACCACGGCATCACCGGTGTTCAAGCCTTCCAATTCCTCCAGCACCTTACTGGGCGAAGAATGATCTGCGGGATCAAATACATACAAAACCAGAGCAGCGCGCTGCATGCGGTCGCGCGTTCGGTCAACTCCCATTTGCTCTACCGGATCGGTCGTTGCCCGCAAACCGGCCGTGTCGAGCAAACGAAACTTGACGCCGCCAATATGCACCAAATCTTCCACCACATCGCGGGTGGTGCCCGGAATGGGTGATACAATCGCTTTTTCCTCGCCTAAGAGGGCGTTGAGCAACGTGGATTTGCCTGCATTGGGGCGCCCCGCTATGACCGTAGCCACTCCCTCACGCGCCATTTGTCCGGCCCTATACCCCGCCCGCAAAGCGGCCAGTTCAGACCGCACATCAACCAATAAAGCACGGAGGGTGGTTCGATCGGCAAAGGCTACATCCTCCTCCGAGAAATCGAGCTCGAGCTCGAGGAGGGCTGCCAGGTCGATGAGCTGCGCACGAAAGCGTCCGATGCGCTCCGATAGGCCACCCCGCATCTGGTGAACCGCCAATCGGTGGGCAGCCGGATGATCCGCGGCGATGAGGTCGGCCACGGCTTCGGCCTGACTCAAATCGAGCCGCCCATTCAAAAAGGCGCGAAGGGTGAATTCGCCGGGTTCGGCCATTTTGGCCCCTGCATCGAGGCATAAACGCAAGACCCGCTCTATAATGTAGGGTGATGCATGCACCCCCAGCTCCACCACATCCTCCCCTGTATAGCTCCGCGGCCTGGCAAAGCCCGTCACCACAGCTTCATCGAGCAGGTCTGGACCATCATATAAACGACGTAAGCGGGCGCGCCGATCCAATTCGGGCCGATCATCGGCACGCATCCCGCCCAACGAGGCCACGATTTGCGCCGAAGAGGGGCCCGACAGGCGGATGAGTGCCACCGCTCCTAAACCTTGCGGGGAGGCCAATGCCACGATGGTGGAGCCATCTGAGGCCCTATTATTGCTCATTTTCAGCTATTTCTTGCAAAAATAACCCCTGATTTTTTTTCATTCGAGAGAAACCCTTTATTTTAGTACACATTTTTCCATATGAGTAAGCTGGAAGCCATCCAGGCATGGTGCGCCGACCGAGAAACGCCCCCCATCATCTGCTTTGTTCAGGGAATCGACCCAGAGGTCATTAAACTCACCAAGATCCTGATTCAGGAGGATCTGGCTGAGGTGATCTTGCTGGGCGATGAACTCGAGGTCTACGATCAATGCCGCATCTACCGGGTCAACGAGAGCCGATTGTATGGGGTGATGAACCCCGCCGACCATGCGGAGATTGAATATTATACGGATCTCTACCTCGAGCAACACCCCGATGAAGATCCAAAGAAAGCCAGCCGGGCCATCAAACGTCCGGAAATACTGGCTCAGTTAATGTTGAGCGATGGTGTAGTGGACCTGGTTATCGCCGATTTGGCGACTTGGTCGGGTGTAGCTGAATAGCTTTTTGCTCAACACCCAAAGAAAACAGTCCATAGTCGAACCGAACGGGGTCTTCCAGATCCAATAAGCGCATTTGGGCCGTGAGGGCTTCCACCGCATGCCAGCCCCGCTCCTTGCCGCTCAACAACCCCCACTGCAAGGCCACCCGTTCCACATGCACATCGACCGGCATCATCAGACTGGCTGGCGAGATGCGTTGCCAAAGTCCGAAATCGACCCCCAGTGCATCGCGGCGTACCATCCACCGAAGGAACATATTTAATCGTTTGCAACGCGACCCTCTGTTGGGCGATGGCACATGCTTGCGTGTCCTCGCGGGAGCCCATTCAACGGCAAAAACTCTTTCGTGGAAGGCTTGTAGCCGCTGCCGTCCGTCGAATTCCCCCGCCGCAGATTCCCCCGCCGCAGATTCACCCGCCGTAGATTCACCCGCCGTAGATTCACCCGCTGCAGATTCAAAACTTTTGAGGAATGCATCTTCCAGGCTGCTGTATTGGCTATAATGCCGATGGAGGAAGTCGATCAAAAACAACAAATCCGTATCTTGAAATGTTCGGTGCACAAATCCCTGTAGGGAGGCCCATTCTCGTTGGGTGGAGGAGCGCACAAAGTCGCCCGGAGCGTTGTCCATCCGACGCATGAGATCGCGCGCCTTGCCAATAATGGTGGTGCGGTTGCCCCATGAAAACAACGCAGCAAAAAACCCCGCTACCTCAATATCGGTTCGTTGGGTAAACAGATGGGGGATCTGGACGGGATCGTCGTCGATAAAGGCCGGGCAGTGGTAGCGCTCGGTGGCCTTCAGCACGGCTTCTTGCCAATTTGGCTTTTTCACCCTAATCTATTCTATATGCCCTATCCGTTCTGTCCATCCTATCCATTCTATCCGTCCTATCCGTTAAATCAATCCTATCCGTTAAATCAATCCTATCCGTTATATTAATCCTATCCGTTCTATCCGTCATCCTATCCATCCTTTTCGTTCTATCCGTCCTATCCATCCTATCCGTTATATCAATCCTATCCGTTATATCCGTCATCCTATCCGTCCTATCCATTCTATCGATCCTATCCATTCTATCGATCCTATCCATTCTATCGATCCTATCCATTCTATCGATCCTATCCGTCCAATCCATTCTATCCGTCCAATCCAGCCAATCCGGCCTTCAAATCGTCGATCAGGTCATCGATGTCCTCCACGCCCACACTCAGACGAAGTAGTCCGTCCACAACACCCGCTGCCATCCGGCGTTCGCGGGGAATGCTCGCGTGGGTCATGCTGGCCGGGTGTCCCACGAGCGACTCCACACCACCAAGCGATTCAGCCAAAGAAAAGACCTTGAGCGATGAGGCCAGCTGCCGTGCCGACTGTTCCGAGTCGTTTTGCAGGGTAAATGACACCATCCCACCGAATCCCCTCATCTGTTTCGCCGCCACGGCATGCCCCGGGTGGTCAGAGAATCCGGGGTAATAGACTCGTCCCACAGCCGGGTGATTCCTGAGAAATTGGGCCACAGCTGCCGCATTTTCGCCATGCGCTTTCATGCGCAGGTGCAGGGTTTTGACCCCACGCAACACCAAAAATGAGTCCATAGGGCCAGGATTGGCGCCACAACTGTTCAGGATAAAGGCCAAACGGGCATACAAAGACTCCTGATTGGTCATGAGGGCGCCCATCACCACATCGCTGTGCCCGCTGAGGTATTTGGTTACGCTGTGCATCACGATGTCGGCACCCCAATCGAGTGGGTTCTGGAGGTAGGGCGATGCGAATGTATTATCGACCGCCAACCAGAAGCCTCCTTTTTGGGCCACTTGGGCCAAGGCCGCGATGTCTACGATCCGCAGCGTTGGATTGGTGGGCGTTTCCGCCCAAATCAGCCGGGTTTTTTCAGTCACGTGAGCCGAAACAACAGCGAGATCAGACAGATCGATGAAGTGGAAACGAATGCCCAGCGGTTCATAGATTTGGGTGAACATCCGATAACTCCCACCGTAAAGGTCATCGCCGGCGATCACTTCATCACCGGGTTGAAGGAGCTTGATGACGGCGTCTATGGCACCCATTCCGCTTGAAAAGCACAGACCGTAGGCCGCATTCTCGAGTGCTGCCAGATTGGCCTCCAATTGGCTGCGGGTCGGATTTTTTCCACGGGCATAGGCATAGCCCTTGTGTTGCCCCGGCGCTTCTTGCACGTAGGTGGATGTTTGATAGATGGGCGTCATAATGGCCCCGGTCACCGGATCGGGATGCACCCCGGCATGAATGGCTTTCGTTCCGAATTTCATGGTCTGGTTGGTTTTTCTTTTTCGGTTTATTTTTTTACTGTTGATTTCTGCTGCTCTATTGAACAAAATGAACGGATTCATAAACGCCGTTGATTCCTGTAATGAGGCTGAACCCAAATGCAGCACAAACATACGCATACAGATCGAGAAGCAGGTCACAGTAAAGAAGCGGGTCACCGACGATATCTACCTCGCCCGAATACAGCCTCGCCCGCCATCCTCTTTTCCGTTCCCGATCAACCCGTACTTTTGTAACGAAATACGCGCGCAACGCTATCACCTTTTCACGCTATCACCTTTTCACGCTATCACCTTTTCACCACATAACCCCTCAACCATCCCCTTACTTTGATTAGCCGCAGCAGCATCGATTTAGTTATGGAGTCGGTTCGCCTCGAGGAGGTGATTGGAGAATTTGTGACCCTCAAAAAAAAGGGGACGAACTGGATTGGTAATTGTCCGTTCCACCAAGAGAAAACGCCATCATTTGTGGTGACCCCCGCTAAGAACCTCTACAAATGCTTCGGCTGTGGGGCTTCAGGCAATGCAGTAGGGTTTCTGATGGACCACGACCACTTGTCGTTTCCTGATGCGATTCGTTGGCTGGCAGGTCGCTACAACATCATAGTAGAAGAAGATCTATCGTCCGACAGCGAGGCTGAACGGGTACGCAAAAGTGAACGCGATCGCCTCTTCGACCTCCATGAACTGGCGGGTTCTTTCTACCGAAGGTTGTTGCACGATAGTGATGAAGGGCAAGCTATAGGGCTCAGCTACTTTCGTGAGCGTGGGCTCAACCCCGATACCATGCATGCTTTCGGTTTGGGCTACAGCCGCGACACGCGCGATGCCTTCCTCCGAATCGCTGTTGAGTCGGGTTATACCGAAGAGGAAACTATTGCAGCCGGATTAACAGCCAAGAATGAGCAGGGACAGGGCTACGACCGCTTCCGCGGACGGGTGATGTTCCCCTTCTACAACCTGAGCGGCAAAATCATCGCTTTTGGGGCACGCAGCCTACGTACCGACAAAAAAGAGGCGAAATACCTCAACTCCCCGGAAACACTCATCTACTCCAAGGGCGACGGCTTATATGGCCTGTTTCAGGCACGCAAAGCCATTCAGAAAAAAGAGAACGCCTATTTGGTGGAAGGTTATATTGACCTCCTCACCTTGGTTCAATCTGGCATAGAGGAGGTTGTAGCCAGCAGCGGAACAGCCCTCACGCAACGACAAGCGCGTTTGCTGGGTCGACTCACCCCAAGGGTCACTTTGGTCTACGATGGGGATGAAGCCGGACAAAAAGCAGCGCTTCGGGGGGTTGACATCTTATTGGAAGCCGACATCAACGTCTTTGTAGTGACCCTACCCGAGGGGGAGGACCCCGACAGCTACTGCCGCCGACTGGGTCCGTCCGCCTTCCAAGACCATCTCCATGCAGAGGCCCGCGATTTCCTCCGCTTCAAAACCTCCTTGCTGCTTGCAGAAAGTGGCGACAACCCGCTTAAAAAGGCTGAAATGCTGCGCGAATTGGCGTCCACCATCGCCTGTGTGTCTGACCCTCTAAAACGATCGACCTACTGCACCGATATTGCCGCCCGTACCGGTGTGGCAGAACCGGTGTTTGTGGATGCTGTGAACCGCGCTCGTATTGCCAAAGCCACACAGAGCAGACCGGAAGACCGTCAATCGGCTCTCGATGCGCTCCCCGTTCCTGCGGCCCATTCAGGACTTGAGCCCGGATTACCCCAAGGTATTTCGGACGATGTTCGGCGAACAGCGTTGAGCGACGAACACCAAGAAGAAGACGTGATCCGCTTGCTGCTGCAGTATGCCGCCCATGAATTGAGCGACGGACGCTCTGTGGTGGGCACGGTGGTCGATACCCTCGATGAAGTGAGCTGGGATAACCCATTTCTGGAGCTTATTTTTCGTTGTTATGAAGAGCACTGGAAACGCGACCGATCTTGTCCGCCCACCCACGAGCTCTTCAACCACCCCGATGAGTTGGTACGAAAAGCTGCGGCCCGGTTAGCAAGCAAAAACTACAGCATCAGCAAGCATTGGAGCGAGAAATTCCAAATTGATGTGCCCCGCCCAGAAGACAAGCTCTTGGAAGACGTGTTGAACGCCCTCAACCGGGTGAATATGAAAAAAATCATCCGATTGATGCATGAAACGCTTCAAGAATTGAAAGAATCGACCGATTCTGGTGCAGAAAAACCAGAAATCTTGGAGAATTATATGATCTACAAGGATATGCACCTAAAACTAAGCCGCATTCTGGGCACGGTAGTCAGTCACTAGTTCCATCCGCGTTTCCTTCCTATCGTCTACCTGAATATCTTAACAGCCTGAATATCTTAACAGCCTGAATATCCTATTGAAATAACGAATGCGCGATGGGATAATCGCCCATCAACACCAATGGCACAACTTTAATTGAAGACGAATCAAATCTAATGCGCGATGGGGTTGAGGGGAAGTGAAGTGCCTTCCACAACCCATGCACAAACCCGCTCTACCTCCGGCTGTTGATCATAATGTACGTCGATCACCACAGTGTCGAGCTCGCCCTTAGGTTGTACCCGAACCCTCAATACAGAGCGTTCAGGATGCATCGACTCGATCTGGATGGCCTCCCTAAACGCGATGCCCCCAATGCCCATCCACTTGAAAACAGCCTCCTTAACCGCCCAACCGAGTGTGCGTGCCCCAGTATCCGCGCCCAAAAGCACTTTCTCAGAATCCTGAAGGTATCGATCAACTACACGGTGCACCTGCGGTCGGTAGCGTTCAACATCCACACCAACACGTCCCGGAGCCAAAAGAACGGCGGCATAACCCGGGCAGTGGCTCAGCGACACCCCCCAATCGGGTACCAGAGGCAGGAACGGTTGTCCGTTGACCCCCTTTTCTAAATGTAAACGCTCTACCCTTTCGCCAAAGGCAACCAGAGGCACGGTCTGCAGCTGACAAAACAGCATCCAACGGGTGATGATCCACTCCCGCCGACGCCCTTCGTGTGTCAACTGCCTAAATTCGTTGTGTAATGATGGCGACAACCATGACTTTGGATCTGGGAGCTGTTCTAATTCGGTCGCTGTGGTAGCGGCCAAACAGAGCAATCCATCGTGCCCGACCCGCCAGCAACTACCGTAGGCAGCTAAATCGGGCTCGTCAGTGGGTATCTTTGTCATCCTGCAAAAATGGAGATTATTCCCCTATTTCAGTGGCCGGGCCACCGCGATGCTGTGTATGCGGTGGGTAGAGACGTGAACGGAGCAGTCATGAGCGCCGGGGGCGATGGAAATATTGTAGCCTGGGATCCTTCAAATCCTCAGCTACCGGGTAGGGCGATGTTTCGCCTGAACGGTGGGATCTACACCTTTCATGCTCCATCCAGGGCATATAACGCCTGGATCATTGGAGGCATTCGGGGTGAGATGCACTTTTTTCAAGAAGCTGCTGCAGGCCCGGAAGCTGGTCATTCACCCAATAACGCACGAGCCAAAAGTCAGACCCCTTCATCGGCACTGCATCCGCCCGATCCAGCATCTCAACAACATCTGCCCGATCCAGCATCTCAACAACATCCGCCCGATCCAGCATCTCAACAGCGTACGCTGGTTCTACCGCCCCCAGCCCAGCCACACGATGATGCTGTTCAGCAGAGAATATCATCAGACTGTGGTCTGGTGCATCTCGCCTCATCCTCAACCACCTTAGGGATAAACACCGGAAAAGCACCCATCCACGACCTGCAATTCATGGGACAAACATTGTGGTCGGCCCACGGAGATGGCCGGCTTTTAAGCTGGTGTCTAGAGGACCCGTTTCCAAGAATCGCAAACCATAGCGCACTATCGCCCAGCGCACTACGGTGTTTGGCCACACACCCCTCAGCGCCCTATATGGCCTCCGGCAGCAGCGATGGGAAAATCCGGATTTCGTCAGAAACAGGCAAAGTAGTTCAAGAATTTTCCGGGCATACCCTATCGGTTTTCAGCCTATTGTTTCTTGTTGGCGGCAAATACCTGCTCAGCGGATCACGCGATGCGCACCTCGCCGTTTGGGACACTGAAAGCGGGCAATTACTCGACCGATTCCCCGCCCATTTGGGCACCCTAAACCACCTCGTGGCCATCCCTGAATGGGGATGTATAGGAAGTGCGGGCCGCGACAAAGAGATCAGGCTGTGGGATTCCAAGACCTTAGAACTTCGCAGAGTCATCAACAGAGAGCATGCCCCTCAGCATGCCCACACCCACTCCGTGAACCGCCTACTTTGGATACCCGAAAAAAGCATGTTGTTGAGCGCGGGCGATGACCGTAAAATTCGGGCGTGGCAAATTTCTGGGCGTACCTAATAAATGGTATTTCGAATGAGTTAACGAACCCTTAATATCACACTGATTAATCTTGCATCATGAAACGCCAACCTAAATTCCTGCCTAAAGACCTTACCCTCCTGGATCTGACCTTGGAAGATCTAGAGGTTTTGCTCGATGACGAACAGGGGTTGATTTCTTTGATAGCTGATACACATCGTCAGACTGATGTGTTTGGTCAGTTTCCAGTACAATATAAAGAACCCGATGCCGCTGACCAGTCTTTGGCAGACCATCAACCCATCGAACAGAACCCTGGAACCACGCGCGATGCTCATCATAAACAATATCCCCTTATTGTGTATACCGACGACGACCTTTGTCTCTATTTCATGGATGATGGAGGACGACGATCGAAAGGCCCGCAGTCCGATACCCATTTCCATTTCCTCGACACAACCGAACTACCCGATTGGCAGGGCATATTGCGCTACCTCCATTGGGAGCAGCACGGCCTCAACTCACTGGGCGACGAATAACCCGATAACTGGGCCTAAGTAATCCTAAAAACAAAGTGTGAATTGGATCCATTCAGCATCCTTCAACGACGATGCGCGCGGAGTTCCAGGTCGGTGAGAACGTTCAGAAAATTGTTATAGGCTTCGAGCGCCGATTCGTACGGACTAAACAGATTCACTTCGCCGCGTTCCTCAAACCGCTGGGTCATGTAATAGAAATGGTCCGAAGATTGCAAACGAGACCAGGCGCGCAGAATGTTTCCGTCGCCCAGACCCATTACAGCATCTTCCAGTTCATATAGACGATTGATGGCTTCCTGTTGTAGGTCATTTCCCGTAAATGCATCGAGACTGTGGTCGCCATACGCCCAGGTGATGGGGGCAGGCACATCGTATTTTTCTCCCACTGGTGTCGCGCCGCCCAACAATTGCACAGGCGTTCTAAACAGGTGACCATGTGCAGTGGCCACGCGAACCATGTTTTTAAGAAAGTTTGGCAACTGTTCGCGCGCGCCTGTACGGGTGGACACTGCTCCGTAGTCGAGGAAAATGGAAACCACCTCCGCACCACTTGCATCCAACTCATCGAGCCATTGCACAAACTTCACCGCGTTTAGGGGATAATGGCGGTGCGAGGGTTCGTAGAAAAAACGCCCCAACTCAGCACTCAGCCTGCTGTTCTGGGTGATGCAAGCGAGGCGATTTGATACCGGACTTCGGTATATCCGGTTCGGGCTTTTGCTGGTCGATTCGAGCGATTCGGGAAAGGGTACCAAAACGGAGCGAAAACCCATCCGAACCAGGTCACTCACCAAATCATTGGCATAGAGCATCTCCGTATTGCGAAATGTGGTGCAGACAGCACCCAGCTCTTGTTCCATCAGTTGCTTATGGGCCATAACCTGCCGCTCAAATTCGGAGCGGGCATAGAGACTCGCCAAGCTGTGGTTGTAGGTCTCACCAACCCATTCCACGCCACCCCAATCGTTCAACGTCCGGAAACTATCGATGAGTTCGGGAGCAGCCACCCGCATCTGCTCCCAGGCCAATCCTGAAATGGAAAAGCACACCCGAAACTCCTCTCCATATTTCTTCATCAATTCCAGTAGAATGCGGTTGGCGGGGAGATAAACCTCAGTGGTCATTTGCCGCATGATTGCGTGGTTGAAGTCGTCGGAAAAGTAGTCGGCGTCTTCCCCGATGCGTGTAAAATCGTAGGCATTCAACCGATAGGGCTGGTGGATCTGAAAGTAGAGGCAGATGGCGGGCATGTCAATTTTTCTGCAAGAATTTTCTGTATTGGTTCATCACCCCAGCTGCAGCCAAATCCCAGGAAATATGCTGCAAATCGAGCTTCTGTAGTTCTATGCGCTGTCGATGTTCCTCTGGGTCGGTCAATAACCGTAAAATATGTTCAGCCAATGCATCGGTATCCCAATAATCGGCCTTGAGGGCGTGTACAAGCAATTCGGAAACGCCAGATTGTTGAGATACGACACAGGGAATGCCAAATTGGGCGGCTTCAACGGCCGACAAGCCAAAAGGTTCAGAAACGGAAGGCATGAAATACACATCGGCCACCGACAACAACTGCGATACTTTTTGGCGCGTCACATGACCCGTAAATAGAAAATGTCGACTCAGGCCTTTATAGGCTGTCCAATTGATCATTTCCTTCATTTTATCGCCTGTACCTGCCACCACAAAGCGAACCTCGGGATAACGGGCGATGACTTTCATGGCCGTTTCTAAAAGGAAGAATGGGCCCTTTTGGTGAGTGAGGCGGCCCACAAAGGCCACAATTTTCTCAGGCACATGGTGTTCGGCACGAAACACCTTTTGCGGGTCTATGCCATTATGCACGGCCTCGATTTTATCCGATGGCACCTGATAGTGTTCCACGATGAGTCTACGCGTATACTCACTCACCGCGATCACCCGATCGCACATGTGCAGTCCAAAGCGCTCAACCTGATAAATGGCATTGCGTACCCCTGGGCCCGCCCGATCGGTTTCCAACGCGTGCACATGCAATAAAAGGGGCTTACCCGTCTTTTTTTTCAGGCGAACTGCGGCCGGGTAGGTTAACCAATCATGGGCATGAATCAGATCGAAATCACCTTTCCCAAACACATCGGCCACAGCCTCCGCGTAGGTGGATACTTTTCGCATGAGTTGAGGTCCATAGACCTGTCCATCGGCCAATATCTCCTTCATTTTTCGCCGTTGGATGCGTTCCTGTTGCAAGAAACCAGCCCTCAACTCATCACTCAATCGCGCGTCGAGCATGTAGAAGTCGAGCTGGGATTGATCGCCTTCCAAACGTTCCCACTCTGGCGAGGTTATGTCGAACTCACCCGCCTCTACGTCCATCCCCACCACCCGAACACCCTCCATGGCCATCCGATCGTCGAATACCGGCACCACAAAAGTAATGTCTACAAACAGCCGAAGTGCACGCACAAGACCTTCGCAAGCTACCCCAAGACCACCCGCCTGAAGGGGAGGAAATTCCCAGCCGATCATCAAAATTCGGCGGCCCGAAAGGGGCTCTCGGGTCCTGGCGTTAATTATTGCTGCTTCTTGCTTCATCAAAGGTAAAAATATCGATTTTTGAGGCCCTAATTGCAACGACCTATGATTTTATCCGACTCAGAAATTCTACGCCATATCGACGAGGGCAGCATCCTCATCGAGCCCTTTCGCCGTGAAAATCTGGGCACCAATTCTTATGATGTGCACCTTGGGCGCTATCTAGCGATATATCGCAACCGAATCCTCGATGCACGGAGCGATAATCCGATTGAGGAGTTGTTGATTCCGGAGGAAGGGCTGGTGATCTATCCTGGGATTTTGTATTTAGGGGTCACTGAGGAATACACCGAAACCCACAAACATGTGCCCTTTTTGGAGGGCAAATCATCGGTAGGTCGCTTGGGCATCGATATACACGCTACAGCAGGTAAAGGCGACGTAGGCTTCTGCAATACCTGGACGCTTGAGATTTCATGTACGCAAGCGGTTCGGATCTATGCAGGCATGCCCATCGGTCAACTCATTTATTTTGAAGTCAGTGGTGAAGTACAGACATCGTACAGTCAAAAGAAATCGGCGAAATACAACCACCGGTCGGTCAAACCCGTTCCGTCCCAAATGTGGAAAAACAGGTTCTAAGGACGCCGGGTAATCTGGCCCATGGAGGCAAAACATGCTTTAAGGACGCCGGGTAATCTGGCCCATGGAGGCAAAACATGCTTTAAGGACGCCGGGTAATCTGGCCCATGGAGGCCTGAGCCGAAGGCAAAATGAGCATATCAGCCACATGTACATGGGCAGGTCTGCTCGCCATATACCACACAGCATCGGCAATATCATCCGCCACCAAGGGCTCAAGACCTTGGTAGACCGCGGCGGCGCGCTCACGATCTCCTTTAAAACGCACTACTGAAAATTCGGTTTCTACAAGCCCAGGTGCGATGAGTCCCACCTTGATGCCATCAGGATTCAATTCCATGCGCATGGAACGGGTAATGGCTTCAACCGCGTGTTTGGTAGCGCAATACACCGCCCCGTTGGCATATACTTCTTTTCCAGCTATTGATCCCAGATTAATGATGTGCCCCTTACCTCTGCGCCGCATCCAAGGTGCTACGACCCTGCTCACCCTCAGCAGCCCTTTGATATTGGTATCGATCATCGCATCCCAATCCGATAAGTTAGCGGACTGAACTAACTCTGTCCCCTGAGCTAATCCAGCACTATTGATTAAACTATGAACTTTCACCTTAGGATTTTGCTTTAAAAACGCTTTTAACGGAGCTGGCTTGGTGACATCCATAATCAGGCAGATCACGTCAGCCGCTCCTTGTTTAAGGCATTCTTTTTTCAAAGCTTCGAGCTTTTGTTTA
>SXGR01331499.1_pt1 | contig 15316 bp, 11 predicted proteins | sample 3174711 | NCBI WGS metagenome assembly SXGR01 (sample SAMN11356860, study PRJNA531348) | freshwater metagenome | isolation source: freshwater sample F1-60 | place: China: Fuxian Lake, Yuxi | collected 2017-12-25
ATCGCAATCGTGCGGACTGGGGTCGTGGCGAAGACCAACAACCAGCCCAGCAAAACGACTGAGGCCCACCGAGGGCCGAAATCAAGAGCGGGATGGTGATGAACGAACCCGCACCCAGAATATTGGTCCTGTTCAGTGCTGGCGCGGGCCAGAGGGTGAACCGGTGCTCTAGGTGCGGCAGCTCGGCGGGATAATCGGCCCGGGGAGTCCCACCCGGGTTGTAAGGCCCCGCCTCCCCGTTGACTTTTCACCAAACGCGAGATGGACGGCCCGTCGACAACCTACTGGCCCCGGTCCACTCACCGATCCGGCTCGGACGCCAACGCCCCTGCCAATCATCGAAAGGCCCACCTCTAGCTTCTTAGGAAACCTGCAGAACTTCGGTTAGCAAAGAAACGCCTTGCAGCACGTGTGCCGTTAAGGCATACACGCATTGTGCAGTATGATTGGGATTCAAAGAAGAACGATTTCATCAAGGCGAATCGGGGAATTTCATTTGAGGCCATCATTGTACACCTTGGCCGCGGAGACATCTGGAAGGTTACAGATCACCCGGACCAAGCCCGGTATCCGGGGCAAAGCATCCTTTTCGTGATCGTGGACGACTATATATACATGGTCCCATTAGAGATCCGAGGAGACACGCTATGGCTTGTGACAATTATCCCGAGCAGAAAAGCAACAAGACAATACAGAGAGGAGAACCAAAATGAAACTGAGCAAAGAAGAAAAGGAAATTGAATCTCTTTACGAAAGCAATTCCTTCGAACTTCGTAAGCCGGATAAGGCATTGCTACGCCAGTTGAAGGCGGCGGCTGAAAACACCTTCAAGAAGGATCGCAGAATCAATATACGCTTGTCTGAGCATGACATGGTCGGCATTCAGAGGGTCGCTGCAACAAAAGGGATTCCTTATCAGTCGTTGATTTCGGGCCTGATTCATCAGTTTGTGGAGGGTGATCTCATAGAGAAATCAAAAGGCTAACGGGGCGAGAGTCCTTACAAAGATCAGTCAAATCGGCCAGGTGATTGTTGTAAACATACCCAGCCACCACTTCTAGTCTCTGGACAATTTGATGAGGCGACTCCAGCAATGGTTAGCGAGATTCAATCATTGATCCCAGGATCCACTTGGGAACTCTTTCTTGAGTCATCTTTCACACCACACATCGAAGAGCCAGCGCGCTTCAAAAGAATCATTGGTGATTGGTTAGATAGCCACGCTTGAAGTTTTAATTTCAAAAGCAAATTTCCACCAATTTGCTGAGGGAATCGACCGACTGGCCGGGAGCTACTTCACTCGTTTGGGCAGGTCGCGCTCACCGCGGGTGATATCAACCAGTTCGATAGTCATCGGGTCGGGCAGCCGATAAAAAATCAACCAACGGTCGAAGGGTTTTTTGACCAAAGAGAACCGATAGCCCAGGCGATGCGGCCAAACCACTCCCGCACCCGGCCGTCGCAGCAACTTGTCGATGGTATGGTCCACGGCGTCAGCAACGCGTTGAGCCAACACCTCTGCCGCCTCCGGACTGGGTTCCTTCTGTGCGGTGGAATACCAGAGGATGCCCTGCCGCAGAGCGGTGACGAATCCCTCGCGGCGAACCAAGTTCATTGAACGGGCTTGGTCTTAAGCACCTGCTTGGCCAAACGTGCCGCATCTCCGCGAGTCCAAGGGGCCGATGGAGTCCGCTCAGAGGCTGCCAACCGTCGATTGACCTCCGGCCCGTCGAGGTTGGGAGTGAGGTCGTGCGTAGGCCGGGCCGGGACGAGCGCGACCATGTCCTTGCCGTTGAGCAGGTAGATGGTCTTGCCGGCAGAGGCCTGTTTAACCAATGCGCCCAACTTCGGTTTGGCCTCGCTGATGATGTAAGTCGCCATGTCTCAAATGAGACCCGAATGAGACTCGACGTCAACGGCGAAGCGAAGGCCGGCTGTTTCCTTGCTCAGCCGAGACTAATGGGTTTATTGCGGTAATGTGCGCCTTTCTACGGGAACGGGGTCAGGAACGCTTCTTTCAGTCTTTGTTGACCGACTCGACGGAGATGGAGGCGACAGAGCATAGGGACGTGTCGAAGTTGGCATAGCGGGACGCGATCGGCACCCAAGCCGCGCCGCACGACCCGACAACCCGACAAGAATGCCGAAAAACCCACTTGCCTCCTCTGGGCTAATCGCCACCGTCTGCGATGCCGGTCGTCACTTGTGTGGCGGCATTTTCGGCTGAGAAACACAGTTAAACCAGTCACCTAACCGCTAACCTCCGTTGTCAACCGCAACGTCGGTCACGTTGGGCAATGGAGTCTTCTGAGGGGCAATTTTACCTCGCCCCGCTCAAGTCTCCTCGCAGATAAACCGCTCGGGCGCTCACGCGTTCGGCTTATACCATTATGTCGGCCTCCGCCGCATTCGCAGAACTGCTGAAGCAGTACGACCGCCATTTCAAGGCAGGTCAAATCGTCAAAGGAACCATCCTCGAAGTCCGTCCGAAAGAAGTCCTCGTGGACATCGGCGGCAAGTCCGAAGGCGTTGTCAGCGCCTCCGAGTTCGTCGAGTTTGATAAAGTCATGGTGGGAGACATCATCGACGTCCTCATCGAGAAAGCCGAAGACAAGGAAGGCAATGTCCACCTGTCCAAGGAAAAGGCCGAGTTCCAACAGAACTGGGACCGTATCCAGAGCATTTGCAACGAGGGTGGCAATGTCACCGGCAAGGTGAAGTCCATCGTCAAGGGTGGTTTGATCGTCAACATCGGTGTCGAGGCGTTCTGCCCCTCGTCCCAGGTCGACATCGTTCCCCCGAAGAACCTGGCCTCCTTCATTGGCAATGCCTACGAGTTCAAGGTCGTTAAGCTCAATCCGGATCGCCAGAACGTGGTCCTGAGCCGCCGCGAAATCATCGAGACCGAGCGCAACGCCCGCCGTTCGTCGCTGCTGTCCGAGATGATGCCCGGCGACATCCGCAAGGGTACGGTCAAGAACCTCACCGACTTCGGTGCGTTCATCGACCTCAACGGCCTCGACGGCTTGCTGCACATCACCGACATGTCCTGGGGTCGCCTCACGCACCCGAGCGAGATGCTCAAGGTGGGTCAGGAAATCGACGTCGTCGTTCTCGACATCAACCGCGAGAAAGAGCGCGTCAGCCTGGGTCTCAAGCAGAAGTTGTCCAACCCCTGGGACAACATCGAGACCAAGTACCCCGTCAACGCCAAGGTCAAAGGCAAGATCGTCAACCTCGTGCCCTACGGCGCGTTCGTCGAAATCGAGCCCGGCGTCGAGGGCTTGGTGCACGTCACCGAGCTGTCCTGGACCAAGCGCATCGCCAAGCCTTCCGACGTCCTCAAGCAGGGCCAGGAAATCGAAGCGGTCGTCCTCGGTATCAACCGCGACGAGCAGAAGATCAGCCTCGGCATCCGTCAGCTCGAGACCAACCCGTGGGATCTGGCTCACACCAAGTACCCGCCGGGAACCAAGGTCAAGGGACCGATCCGCAACCTCACCAGCTACGGCGCGTTCCTCGAGCTCGAGGAAGGCCTGGACGGTATGGTGCACGTGTCGGACATGAGCTGGACCCGCAAGGTCAACCACCCGAGCGAAGTCCTCAAGAAGGGCGACGAAGTCGAGGCGGTTGTGCTCGAAGTCGACAAGGCCAATCAGCGCATCAGCCTCGGCATGAAGCAGCTGGGCGTGGATCCGTGGGAGCAGATCGAAACCCTCTTCAAGGTGGGCGATCTGGTCACCGGCAAGGTCACCAAGTTGGCCAGCTTCGGTGCGTTCGTTGGCTTGCCCAACGACATCGACGGTCTGGTTCACATCTCCCAGGTCAGCGAAGACCGGGTCGACAAGATCAAGAACGTCCTCAAGGTCGGCGACGATGTCACCGCCCGCGTCATCAAGATCGACCGCGCCGATCGCCGCATCGGTCTGTCTATCAAAGCCGCGAATTACAGCACCGAGCAGCTGAAGGAAGAGCAGAAGCTCCTCGATCAGCTCAAGCCCGGTGAAGACCTGGTCGCCCTCGAGCACGCCTTCGCCGCGGCCGAGGAGAAGAAGACCCTGGACTAATCGTCCAAGTTCCGTTTCCAAGCGCGCACCCTCACCGGTGCGCGCTTTTTTTATTGGGCCACGCTCCGTGCAAGCGCTGCGCATGGCCAGCAACGCGACAGCCAGCAACGCCATCCTTTACGGCGCATGCCGGGTGTTGGATGTTGGCGCTATGAACTTCCGTTTCAATTTACCCAAGGCGACCGAAATCGCCTGTGAGTTTCTGGAGCGGGCCGGCGGACAAATTCACACCATGAAGCTGGTCAAGCTGGTGTACCTGCTGGACCGCCTATCCGTGGACCGCCGAGGCATCCCGGTCGTCGGGGGCGATTACCTGTCCATGCGGAATGGTCCGGTGACCAGCGAACTCCTGGACCTGATCAATGCAGGCCGCCTGAACGGCGAGGCGGACCAGCGTTGGGAACGATCCATCAGCGATCGGATCAACCATGAAGTGAAGCTGGAATCCAAGCCGCCGCGGGAACACGTTTCGATGGCGGAACTGGAACTGCTGGATGCGGTGTGGGCCGAGCACGGCGACCGGGACCAATGGCAATTGGTGGATTGGTGTCATACCCACTGCGAGGAGTGGACCCCAATGGCCCGCGGTTGCGCGCCCATCGCCGTGGAACGCATGGGTCAAGCTTTGGGCAAACCACCCGAAGCCGTGGCACGACTCGCGCGGGAGGCGGCGGAATTGAACCAACTCGACGAGATCTTTGCCGAGGCATGATCGGGCTGGGCACGGCCATGAAGTCCGCCGAGGAGCCGTACCACCGGTTGGTCGTGCTCTCTGATCCGACAAACAACGGTGGCCAAGTGGTCGTCGTGCGAATCACCACCGATGATGGAACCTAGCCCGATCGGGATTGTCTTCTCCAGCCCACCGATTGGGCCGAGTTGCAGCACCGTTCCACCGTGGCTTATTCCACTGCCAAGTTCGGCCCCGCGGTGACGGCGTTGGAACAAGGCATCCGCCGAGGGGCCTTCAGGCAGATCCCCTCCCCTCCGCCCGACACGCTCAAGCGCATGATTTCCGCCGGAAGAACCGCCAAAGGCATGCCGCCCGGAGCCATCCGGTGGCTTGCCGATCTGCCGTAGCCGAAACGACTCCGAACCGGGCCCGCCGGCGTTTCGATTCCAAACGAATCTGTCCGGTTTGGAGGGGATGCGGCAGTCTTAGGGTGAGATGAACGCCACAACCACGACGCCCGACCGCGATCTGGTGCGATCCTACGCTTTGGAAGGATCGGAGACGGCGTTTCGCGCTCTGGTGGGCCGGCATGTGGACTTGGTCTTCGCCACCGCTTTGCGACAAGTCGGAGACACCGGCCTCGCCGAGGAAATCACCCAGAACGTCTTCGTCCACCTCGCCCGTAAGGCTCCCTCGCTCGCCGGTCACGAAACCATTGCGGGATGGCTCCATCGGTCGGCCATCCTGGAGTCCAAGGCACGTTTCCGCTCCGAGATGCGCCGCCGTCGTCGCGAGGAAGTCGCCGCCGCCCTCGCCGAGACAGAGCTCCAGGGACGCGACCCCGCAGCGGATCTCAGCCCGCTGCTCGATGAGGCGCTGCTCCAACTCCGGGAAGCAGACCGCCTCGCGCTGGTCCTCCGATTCCTGGAGGAACGCAGTTTGCGCGAAGTGGGCAACGCGCTGGGCATCGACGAAGACGCGGCCCGCAAGCGGGTGAGCCGGGCCCTCGCGCGGGTGACAGAGTTCTTCAGGAGCCGAGGTTTTGCCCTGCCCTCCGCCGGCGGTGCGGCCCTGCTCAGCCAAGCCACCCAGGCCGCTCCGGCCGTTCCAGCCGGGCTTGCCTCGAGCGCCGCCGCGGCTGGCTTGGCTGCCGGTGGTCCTGCCTCGGGCCTCGGTCTGTTGCTCCTTTCCGTCATGAGCCTCACCAAAACCCAGACCGCCCTGCTCTGCGGAGTGCTCGTGCTCGCGCCCCTCGCCTGGCAATCCGCCTCCCTGGCCCATGCCCAACGGGAGGTCGATTCGCTCGAGCGGGATCAAGTAAGGTTCGATGGACAAGTGGCGGACGCTAAACAGGAGCTGGCCCAACTCGACCGCGCCCTGCTCCGCGTCCGAAACGAAACGGCCGCCGCCCGCACCCAGTTGGCTCAGATGAAAGACGGCCTTTCAAAACCAGCCACGGATTCCACGACCTCAGGCCAGTATCGCTGGGACGACAATTCTCCGCTGGTGCGCCTGCCGAAGCGATTGCTTGACGACCTTCGAATCGAAGGAAACGCGAACCCCCAGGGCGAACTGTCCGCCGAAATCCGGGGAGTTCTTCAACTCACGGACGACGAGACCCGCAAGGTCCAATCCGCGATCGACCGGTTCTCGGCCGCCTACCAGAAACTGATCCTGAAGATCGGCCGCCCGGTCGAACCCACCCCTCATCAATTGGGCAATCGGTCGCGGGATCGGGTGCTGGTCCTTGAATTTAAAGGACTTGAGAAACCTGCCCGAGCCCTCTTTGAGGACCTGATGGCCGAACTCCAAACCATGCTGGACGCTGAACGATTGATGCTCCTGGCGGAATCAGGGAAAAGCTGGGTGCACCATCCCGACGTCGACCATTTCAGTTACTCTCAGTCAGTTTTCATCGAAGACCACAGGCTCTGCATCGAACAGGTCGATCCATCATCCTCCACCGTTGCTCAACCCTTCACGAACCTACATATCCTTGTTTTTTTTGGAGAGAACATGACCTCAATAAATGGGATCCCCGCCGTTTCAATAACCCGGATCCCCACCGTTGTTTCGCATTTCGCAAGGCCGCTCATTCAACCATGGCTTGATGCCATACGCCAGCGGGTGCCGAGCTCCCCTCCGGAAAAATCGACTCTTGCCAAGCCATGAAACGGATGATGCTCATCGTCACCGTGCTTCTGGCCGCTGGAATCATCCTGTGGCAGAGGTTTGATGAATCCACCCAACTTCGCGAGATTTCAGCGAGGTTGCAGGGCCAGATCCTGACCGCGTCCAACCGCTTGGCCAGTGCCCTGTCCAGCGTGGACTCCCGGCGCCAACAACTCGCAAGCGAGTCGGCCAAAAGCGATTCCGTCATCGCAGAACTCTACGAAGCTGGTCGCCTTCGATCACAGGCTTCAGCCTCGACGGACTGGGCGTCGGTAGCGCCTCCTACGAACCTACCCGCTTGGACGCCTGAGTCGCCCTACATTTGGCTGGAGAAACCACTGTTGAAACGGATGCGACTCACGGTGTTCTTGCCGAATGGTGACCTCACTCCGACAGCAACCGAATTCCTAGCAATGGAAACGGTCGAGGCCAAGAGGCTGGGGCAAACGTTGAAGCGGATCGTGGCTGAGCATCGGCGCCAAGAGACCGCTCGCGCCCGGGTGGTGCAGGAGCACTTGCCGCAAATCGCGAAGGAGGAGGGGCAAAAGTTCACCTTGCGCATCGAACCCTTGGCGGAAATCTCCACCAACCTGAGAAGGGAGTTCGAAGCCGCCCTTGCCCAGCAGTTGGGAACGCAACGCGTGGAGCTTCTCAAGCGGTCCATCCAACCTGGGCTATCCGACCTCTTTGGGAGGCAAGCGTCCCAAGTCAGGACAATGTCGTTTGTCCTACTCCCCAGCGGTTTGTTCCAAATGGCGCAGCAGCGAGGGGAATCGGGGACCAGTGTTTCCTGCTGTTTCCCCGATATCCGCCCCACTGTTCCGGAACACTTGCACCACCTGATCCCGCCCGAATTCCTCGAGAAACAGCCTGAATCTGAAGAACCCTGACAAAGATCCACAGCCTCAGCAGAGGCACCTCGCCACCGACCCGAATTCGCCCCATTCCGTCCCGAGTCCATCGACCTTCGCCCCGGTCCGGGAAGACCTCAGGTCGACCCGCGTTTTCCCCCGGCTGGCCCAAAACACTCCACCGCCTCCGGCGCGCCTACCCTCAGGCAACTGACGTGACCTCATCCCAGAGGCATGGCATTCGGACCATTTGCAGTGTCCCACCTGCCAGCGACCGATGCGAGTGGTGGCTATCGTCGACCCGCCCAAAGTCGTGGAGAAGGTCTTCCGGCACCTGAATCTATGGTGCGGGCCTGCCGCCTTCGCACCGGCGCGTGCTCCGCCCGGGCCGCCCCAATCGATTGCCAACGGAGTCTCGGCGCAGGAGGACCCGTGTGAATCTTTCGATCCTGAAGGCTACAAGGCTGCCTGCTAGGATCCGAGCCCATACCGGACTGCGAGAACATGATCACGGACTGAAACCAGCGGAAACGAACCGAAACCTTTGGATGGAACCAACGGGATCAATGCCCCACCCAACGACAAAGCGGGCCGCTACCCCGGGTTGCTGAGCCCTTATCGCGTCGATGAACCAGCGGAATCCTCGACCGTGGGTCTGGAATCCCGAGCCCTCTTCGTTCCATGGCCGAGTTGATGTGGCTTTCAAAGGCCTCGGAAGGGCTTTGAACAGCATCCCGAAAGCCATGCCGTTGCCCAGAGACGTGGCGGGCGCAGAAACCGCTCAATGGGCCGCCGAAACACACCCAAAAGCCCTTGACCAGGCCGCACGACAGGCGCGCATCTACCCCAAACAAATCTGATTCAAACACTAACTCTTATGATCGCGGAGGGTCGAAAACAGCAAATTCCTATCCAGTTCGATGCCGGCTCTGGCCAAAGGCCGCGTAGAGCACCGGTAGCAAGAAAAGGTTGAGCGTGGTCGAGGTCACCAGTCCACCCAGGATGACCACCGCCATGGGAAACTCGATTTCGTGCCCCGGAATATTCCCTGAGATCACCAACGGCAACAGGGCCAAGGCGGCGCAGGACGCCGTCATCAGGATGGGCGCTAGTCGTTCTTCCGCCCCGCGCAGCACGAGAGGCACACCGAAAGGCATCCCTTCCTCGACTTCGAGATGGCGGTAGTGACTGACCAGCATAATGCCGTTGCGGGCGGCGATGCCGAGGACCGTGACAAAGCCAACGAGCGAGCCGATCGACAACACGCCGCCGCCGAGAAAGGCCGCAGCCACGCCGCCGATCAGGGCAAAGGGCAACGTCAGGGCAACCATCGTCGTGAGCCGGGCCGATTGGAAATCGACCTGCAACAGAACCAGGATTCCCAGTACGGAAAAACCTGCCAGCAGCAGCAAACGACGGGTCGATTCCTGGCGGGCAGCGTATTCTCCGAGGATCTCCGGATGATAGCCACGGGCGAAGGGGAGCGTCGTGACCCGGTCCTGGATTTCCCGGGCGACCGCGCCCAGGTCTCGTCCTCGGACGTTGCAGGTAACGTCGATCCTGCGTGAGGCGTTCTCACGCTTGATCTCGTTCGGTGCCGGCACCACTTCGACGTCCGCAACGTCGCCCAGCGGGACCAGCATGCCGCCGGGAATCTCGATCGGAAGGCGGTTCAACGCCTGGACGTCGGTCCGGAGGGATTCCTCGCCCCAGACGACGACGCTGAAGATCTTCTGGTCCTGATAGAGCTCACCGACCCGGGTGCCCTGGATGAGGGTGGTCGCGGCAACCCGGACCTGACCGGGCATGAGTCCCAACATTGCGGTGGCCTCGGGGCGCAGGCGCACCTGGACCTGCGGAACCAATGCCTGGGCCTCGACCTTGAGATCTACCACGCCGTTGATGCCCGAGAGCGATTGCTTCACTTCTTGAGCTTTGTTCCTCAATTCCCCGAGGTCCGGCCCAAAGATGCGGACCACGATCGTCGCGCTGGCGCCGGTCAGGACTTCCTTGATGCGTTCCTTCAGGTAGGTGAGCAGGTCCCGGTACAATCCCGGGTATCCGTCCACGACCTCCTGGACCTTCGCGACGGTGGAGTCGTAGTCGACCTTGGGATCAAGACTGATCCAGAGCTCAGTAAAGTTGGGACCTACGACTTCATCGGCAACTTCTGCGCGACCGATGTGCGATCCGAAGTTGCGGACGCCGGGGACGGCCCGGAGTTCCTTGCTAACCTGCACGGTGATTCGGCGCATGGCTTCCAGGGAGGTGCCGGGTTTTTCGACCCAGTGCATGAGGAAATCGCGTTCTTTGAAGTTGGGGAGAAACTCCTCCCCAAGCCGGGGGATGGCGATGCCGGTGAGGAGGAAGACCACCGCCAGCACCGAGATGGCGACGTAGGGTCTGCCAATCAGGCTAGGTAGAATGCTGCCGTAGATCCGTTTGAGCCAGCGCACCAGTGGCGCGTCCCTGCGCCGTTCGGGTGCGCCCGGCAGGAGCATGAGGCACATCGCCGGAGTCACGGTGAGCGCCACCCCCAGCGAGGCCAGGATCGCCACGACATAGGAGAAGGCGAGTGGCCGGAAGAAGGTGCCGGTCAATCCCGGCAGGAAGAATACTGGGATGAACACCAGCACCACAATCAGGCTGGCGAAGACAACTGCACTGCGGACCTCCAGGGAGGCGTCGAGCACCACCTGGAAGGCCGGTCGTGGATCGGCCAGCAACCGGTTCTGGCGCAGACGCCGCACGATGTTTTCCACGTCGATGATCGCGTCGTCGACGACTTCACCCACGGCGATGACCAGGCCCGCCAGCACCATGGTGTTGATGGTGCCGCCCCTCCAGTGCAGCACCAGCGCGGCCGCCATGAGGGACATTGGGATCGCCGAGACGCTGATCAACGCCGTGCGCCAATCGAAGAGGAAGCCCATCAGAATGATCACCACCAGCAGGCAACCCATCCATAGGGCGTGCGACAGGTTGTCGAGTGACATCTCGATGAAGGTCGCCGGTCGGAAGATGGCTGAATCGATCTCAAGGCCGACCAGTCCCGGCCGCAGCAAGTCGAGGGCGGCCTCGACCTTGTGGGTGACTTCCAGGGTGTTTCCCCACGGCTGTTTCTCGACGATGAGTAGAAGCCCCGGACCGTCATTGATCACCGCGTCGCCGATCGGGGCTGGATGCCCGATCACGACCTCGGCCACGTCTCCGATGCGCAGGGGAACCCCGTTGGTGAACCGGACCACCGTCTGCGCCAGATCCTCGATGGTGACGATCGGGGCCAGATGGCGGACGGGCAGTCGCTGGTTGGGGGTGTCGATGAATCCGCCGGCGCTGACGAGAGCGGCGTCGCCCGCCGCGCGCACCACGGCCTCCAGGCTGACGCCGTGCATACGCAGCCGTTCGGGATCGACCAACACCTGATACTGGCGGTCGCGCTGGCCCCAGATGGCGACATTGGCCACGCCGGGAACCGCCATCAGCCGCGGGCGGATCGTCCAGAGGGCGAGCTCGGACATCTCCATCTGCGAGAGGTTGGTGGAGGAGATGCCGATCTTGAGGGCCCGACTGGTGGAGGAGAGCGGCGGCAGGAGGACGGGCGGACGGGCGGTCAACGGCAGTTTGGGAGCGGCAATCGCCACCCGTTCCTGCACCAGTTGCCGCGCGCGCATCAGGTCCGTGCCTTCCTCGAAAATCAGCACCACCGAGGAAAGGCCGAGCACGGTCTTGGAGCGGACCGTCTTCAACCAGGGGACGCCATTCACCGCATTCTCGAGCGGCACGGTAATGAGACCTTCGACCTCCTCCGTCGAAAGCCCGGGCGCCTCGGTCTGGATCTCCACCAATGGGGGCGCAAACTCCGGGAAGACGTCCATGGGTGCCTGTTGCACCACACGCAAGCCGAGCACGATCATCGCGATGCCCAATGCCAGCACCAGGACCCGCGCACGCAGGGACGCCGAAATCAGCCAGGTCATCATGGTGTTACTTGCTGAACCCGACTTCGGTGCCGAACAGTTCAGCGGCTCCCTCGGTGACGATGCTCGCGCCCACCGCCGGCCCACTGGCGAGGACGGCGACGTTGCCCATCACCCGCCGCAGTTGCACCCGATGGCGTGCGAATCGATGCGGTGCGGGATTCTCGTAAACCCAGGTCCCGCCCTCGATGTCGATGACCACACTCGACCAGCGAACCACGAGCGAATCCTCTGTGGATTTCATGGTCAGGCTCGCACCCACCCTTTCTCCCAGGCGGAAGCGATGATCCTGGTTCTCCAGTTCGAAGAACAAATCCACCGAAGACGCCGCCGGATCCGCGGAGGGCGGCGCTGCGATCGGACTCGCCGCCCTTCCGGCATCCCCCTTGGCCCCACCCAAATTACCTACCAGCGCCGGTTGGTCTAGGTCGATGCGCCGGAGTTCGCCCGCGTAAACCGGAACCCGGACCCGGACCTTCGCGGGCGTGGTGCTGGGAAGGACCCTCGGCCCCAGCAGCGCACGTCGGGCCGTGACCCTTCCAAGGTCCGCCCGGGCGACCTGAAGCACGGCTCGGGTCTCGTCCACGATCCGTTGACTGCCGGACTTGTCGCGCAGCATGCGTTCGGCCCGATCCAAGGCGATCTCGGAGCCCTTTACCTGCGCCTTCGATGCTGCAATGGCTCCGTCGGCATCGACCTGCGACTCGGCCAGACGGATCCGATCCGCGGGACTCATACCGGGAAGCAACGGCGCGATCGACTGGGCTCCCTCGGAGCCGGATGCCTCCATTTCACCGAGCGAAACCATCACCTCTCCGCCGAACAACCGGACTTGGGGAAGCTTCATCCTTTCGACCTTGGCGGTCCGGATGCCGAGTCGTTCCTCGGCCTTGGGAGTGAGGGTGACCCCACTGAACTCGGCTTCGTTGGCCTTCTGACCGACCGTGGCGGGTGCGTTGGCTGGAGTCAGTGCGGCTGCCGTCGGGCCTCCGAGGAGACCGATCCCGAGGAGGACGACAACCAACACGAGGTTCGATGGGATTCCAGAGAAGTGTTTCATGGGGTCACGACGGGGGATGGCTTCGTTCGATCGGGAACCAGGTCCAGGCGATGGGCGATGGCACGCTCGAGTTCCGCCCGGGACCGTTCCCAGTCAGCATTCGCCAGCAAACGATTCTGGGTCGCTGCAAGGAGCACTCGCTCGGCTTCGAGCGCCTGCGTCGGAGGCAGATCGCCCGACTCGACTCCCTTCCGGGCCATTTGAACCGTTTCCTCCAATGGCGGCTGAACCTGATCGTCCCAAGATCGCAAGACTTCCAGGGCTTGTTCTGCGCGGACCCGCGCCTGATGCACTTCGAGCCGGATCTGTTGTCGGAGAGTGATGTAACGGCGGAGCGATTGCTCCAACTGCGCGGCAGCGATCGCCTTTGCGCCCTGATTCTGATGAAAGATCGGGATTGAAAAATCCACCCCTGGGCCGATCTCGAAATCCGAGCCGGTGCCGTTGGCATCAATGACCGCGGTCACGGTGGCGATTTCCTTGCGTGCCAGCCCGGCGCGCTTGCCGGCGGCTTCGATGGCCAATTCAGTCGCCCTCAGGTCGGGACGATTGGCGAGCGCATCCAGGGTCAGCTCCCCGGCGCTGCGCCCAAGGGGTGCGGGACGGGGGGAAGGATCGGCGAGGCGGAGGCCGGACGCGTCCTGCTCTAGGCCGAGAAGGGTTCCAAGGCGTCCGCGTGCCAATTCGATGCTCGCCCGGGCACGCACCCAGTCCTGCTCGGCATTCAACGCTGCGACGCGGGCGGTCGTCGCTTCCAGTTGACCCAGATCGCCCGCCCGGAGCCGTGACTCCGCCACCGCAGCCAATTGCTTGAGCACGCGCGCCGTTTCCTGACTTAAGCGCGCTGCTCCCTCTGCCATCCGCAGGTCGGCACAGGCCAGCTTGACGTCGCGAACCAGATCGAGTCCCCCCTGGACCATCCGTTCGGCCACTTCCCGGGCCTGCGCTTCCGCTGTGGCGACGCGCTGTCTCCGCAGCCAGAGGACCTCCGACGGAAACCGGGCGGTGAACTCAAATTGTTTCGGGCCCAGCGGGAACAACATGAGCATCGTCGGGTTTGTGAACTGACCCGCGGCGATAATGTCGGCTCGAGTAATCCCCAATTCCGAGAGCAGTTGTTGGAAAACAGCATTGTTCCAGAGCGCGATCGCGACGGCCTCGCTGTCGTGGAGCGGGCGGTCCAACGAAACGCCGGGCGGCAATTGCCAAGTACCGGCGGCAGCGACGGTGCCGAGCGGATGCCCCGAACGGTCCTGCAGTTGACGGGAGACGGCCGGACGAAGCGATCCGGGGGACGCACAACCGGCAAAAGCGAGGACTGCCAGCACTAGGAGCCGGGTCCAAAGATTAATTCGTCGGTGACCAGTTTCCATCCATTAAAAGCGTGTCGGATCCACCGGCCAACGCAGTTATTAAATCACATCCAGACCGTCTAATTCAGTATTAAACGCTGAGCGGATCCGCTTCGGATTCTCCGCAAGGACTCTGCAAGCCCGGCAGTTCGGGCGCATCTTAATACTGTCGCCCACCCGGTTCTCGTGTTTTCCCTCGGCTGGCCAAGTTGCGGGATCTCAGCCATGGTTGCCGCGTGCAGTTCCCGATCACCGAGATCACCGACGCCTTGCTCGCGAGCTATTCGCGTCATGGGGGCATCAACCATCTGGATGGGATCAACCTTCCCTCCAAGGCCTCCGTCGCCGACATCACCCGCGACCTGCTCCGACTGGTGTTCCCGGGCTTCTTCGACGACCACATCATTCACAGCTCCGAGTTGAAGGCCGAGACGGCGCTGCTGCTCGACAGTATCGCTGGCCGATTGGAAGACGAACTCTACAAGGCGCTGCGCTGCGCTGACCGCACCAACGGAACGGTCACCGCCAAGTCCGACCCGCGGCCCATGGCCCATCACCTGGTCAGCGAATTCCTGCGCGAACTCCCAGCCATCCGTGAAATCCTGACCACGGATGTTGAGGCTGCCTTCTCGGGCGATCCGGCCGCGGCGAACCGCGAAGAGATCATCGTCGCCTACCCGTTCGTCGAGGCCGTTGCGGTGCATCGATTGGCCCACGCCTTGTACCTGCGCCATGTACCCTTCCTGCCGCGCATCATGGCCGAGTGGTCCCACAGCCGGACCGGCATGGACATCCACCCGGGTGCTCGCATCGGAGACCATTTCTTCGTCGACCATTGCACCGGCGCGGTGATCGGCGAAACCGCCGTCATCGGCAACCGGGTGAAGCTCTACCAAGGCGTGGGCCTTGTGGCCCGATCCTTGGCCGCGGGCCAGGCCCTCCGCGGACAGAAGCAGCACCCGACCATCGAAGACCGGGTAACCATCTATGCCAACGCCACGATCGTGGGCGGCGACACGGTGATCGGCGCCGGCAGCACCATCGGAGCCAATGTCTTCCTCATGCAAAGCGTGCCGCCTGAGTCGCTGGTGCTCATGGATGATCTGCGCCTCAAGGTGACCGCCAAGAAGGAGCGCACCATCGCCGCCGTCGATTGGCCAA
>SXGR01353434.1_pt1 | contig 15316 bp, 14 predicted proteins | sample 3174711 | NCBI WGS metagenome assembly SXGR01 (sample SAMN11356860, study PRJNA531348) | freshwater metagenome | isolation source: freshwater sample F1-60 | place: China: Fuxian Lake, Yuxi | collected 2017-12-25
GTCTATCTCTTGCATCAGCGCCAACAATCGCCCCAACTCTCCTGTCGGAAAACCTTCCCGAGCAAACCAGTTTAGGTAATGCCCAGGCAGGTCGGCAATCAAGCGTCCTTTGTATTTACCGTAAGGCATGATCGTGCTTAATAAGCGAGTCAAATCGTCTTGATTCATAAAATTGTGCTCATAAAATTAGCCGTGGTCGCGTATTATTCTTTCCTGAAAAGATGAATATTACTGTAAAATCCAAGCCTGAAATAAATCGGATTGGGCGGCGTCCCCCTTAATTCGGATTTCATACTGCTCAAGCCTGTCTTACACAGGCTTTTTTCTTGATACCCAGGCCTAGGCAACAATTAAACTAATGACCACTGTAAATAAAGTCGATGTGCTGTTAGTGGGCAGTGGCGTAATGAGCGCCACCTTAGCCTCATTGCTGGCCGAATTAGACGGCAAGCTTAGCATGCTTATGCTAGAGCGCTTGCCTAGCATTGCCGCAGAAAGTACCGATGCTTGGAATAATGCCGGCACCGGCCACGCTGGCTATTGCGAATTAAATTACACGCCAGTCATGCCAGACGGCAGTGTCGACATTAAACGCGCCCTATCCATCAATGCGGCGTTTGAAACCAGCTTGCAGTTTTGGTCTTATTTGGTGGAAAAAGGCGTGCTGCCTAGCCCCAACCACTTTATCAACCCCACCCCACACCTCAGTTTTGTTTGGGGCGAGGACGACGTCAATTTTTTACGCCAGCGCTACGATTTATTAAAAGCTCATCCCTTGTTTGCCGACATGGAGTACAGCGAGGATCCGGCAACCTTAGCGAACTGGATGCCCTTAGTCATGCAAAACCGCGACCCTAAACAAAAGGTGGCCGCCACACGGGTGGCTTACGGTAGTGATGTTGATTTCGGCAGTCTAACGCGTAGTTTTGTAGCCAATTTAGCGCATAAATCGAACTTTAAACTCAAGCTAAACACCGAAGTTAAACGTTTAAAACAGCTGGACAATGGCCGCTGGCAAGTCAGCGTAATGAACCTAAAGAGCAAAAAAGTCCAGCTGTTTGATGCCGGTTTTGTGTTTTTAGGGGCAGGCGGTGGCGCATTAAAACTGTTACAAAAATCCGGCGTACCTGAAAGCCACGGCTACGGCGGATTCCCTGTCAGCGGCCAATGGCTGGTTTGTGACAAAGCTGAAGTGATAGCCCAGCACACAGCAAAAGTCTATGGCAAAGCAGCCTTGGGCGCGCCGCCCATGTCCGTGCCGCACTTGGATATGCGCATGATAGACGGTAAGGCCGCCTTATTGTTCGGGCCCTATGCCGGCTTTACCACCAAGTTCTTAAAAGAAGGTTCCTATTTGGATTTAATCAAATCGGTTAAACCAAGCAACATTAAACCCATGCTCAAGGTGGGCAGGCAACACACCGATTTAACGCGCTACCTCATCACGGAAGCGATGAAAACGCATACCTCAAAAATTTCCGTATTACGGCAATTTTACCCGCAGGCGATTAAAGCCGATTGGCGTTTAGAACATGCTGGCAAGCGCGTACAAATCATCAAAAAATGCGATGAAAAAGGCGGCAAGCTTGAGTTTGGTACGGAAATTGTCGCGGCAAAAGACGGCTCTATCGCCGCCTTGCTGGGTGCATCCCCTGGCGCTTCCGTCGCGGTACAAGCCATGTTAGACGTGCTTGAACGGTGTTTCGGTGCGCAATTGCAAAGTGCAGATTGGCAAGAAAAGATGCGCGCATTGATTCCTAGTTACAAATTATCGCTGATAGACAATCCAGCACTGCTGCAAACCGTGCGCCAGCGCACTTTAAAAACGCTAAAATTACGGGCGTAAGCGGCCCCTATTGATTGGCTAGGCTGCGTTGGCGACGGGCTTCGTATAAACATATGCCGCTAGCGACGCTGACATTCAAGCTCTCTACCGAGCCAAACATGGGAATGGTGACCAGCGCGTCGCAAGTTTCTGCGGTTAAACGACGTATGCCATCGCCTTCTGCGCCCAACACAATGGCAATAGGACCGTCCAGCTTGGTGTTAAGCAAACTCGATGGGGCATCCATGGTCGTCCCCACCACAAAAACCCCTGCTTCTTTAAGTTCACGCATGGTTCTGGCTAAGTTGGTAACGGCGATAAACGGGATGGTTTCGGCAGCGCCACTGGCTACCTTACGTACGGTCGCATTCAGTCCCACCGCCCGGTCTTTAGGTGCAATAACCGCATGCACGCCCATGGCATCAGCCACCCGTAGGCAAGCGCCTAGGTTGTGCGGATCCTCAACCCCGTCCAAGATTAAGAAAAACGGTGGCTCGCTTAGATCCGATTCTAGAATATCGTGTATGTCTTTATACGGGATAGGTGTGTCCACCACGCGCGCAATCACGCCTTGATGGCGTCCGTTCATGCCCGCCATGCCATCCAAGCGGCTGCGCTCCACCTCCATGATGCGAACGCCAAAAGATTCGGCCAGCTTCAGCATATCCTTCATGCGCGCATCCACCCTATCTCTGTCAATCAAAATCTCTTGCACGCTCGCGCTGTGTTGGCGCAAACGGCTTAGTACGGCATGAAAGCCAAATAAAATACGGGCATCACTCATCATTTCACCTTAAATTTAACATTAACGCTTAGCTGTTTTCTTATGACTTCTTTTAGACTTACTTGGCTTTGCTGGGTTTTTAAAAGCCGTGGCGGCCTTGGGCTTGGCTTTAGCGCCCACACTGGATTTAGCCGTCAGCTTGTTGCTTGACGGCTTGGACGACTGTTCCACGCGGCGCTGCCCAGTTGCCGATCCGTCTTTAACACTGTCATCTAACGATTTGTTTTTATTGACTAAAGAGAAATCTATTTTCGCCGTTTCCAAATCCACTCTGGCCACTTTTATGGTTAACCTGTCGCCTAGGCGGTAGCGCACACCGCTGCGCTCACCGGCCATTTCATGCCTAGCTTTGTCGTAATGGAAGTAGTCATTGCCGAGTTCAGTCACGTGTAACAAGCCCTCGACGTATACGCTGTCCAAGGCGACAAATAAGCCAAAACTGGTGACCCCTGCCACACTGCCCTCAAACACCTCACCAATTTTATCTTGCATGTAAAAGCATTTCAGCCAATTGCTGACATCGCGGGTGGCGTCATCGGCCCTACGCTCGGTCATGGAGCATTGCGTGCCCAACTGACTCCAATCCCCAGGCTTGTACTTGTCGCCGTTTAAAACCGCCTTAATGGCACGGTGAATCAACAAATCTGGGTAACGTCGTATCGGTGAAGTAAAGTGCGCATACGCTTCATAAGCCAAGCCAAAGTGCCCCACATTGTCTGGGCTATAAACGGCTTGTTGCATGGATCGTAACAGCACAGTTTGCAATAATTGCGCGTCCGGCCGTTGCCTAATTTGGTCCAATAACTTGCCATAGTCTTTAGCGTGCGGCTTGGCCCCTCCGCCCACACCAAAGCCGAATTCCGCCATAAAGGTGCGTAATAATTCCAGCTTTTCTGGGGTGGGGCCTTCGTGTATCCTATACAAGGCTGGGTGTTCATGCGCGTTCAAAAAATCGGCCGCGCAAACATTGGCCGCCAGCATGCATTCCTCAATCAGCTTGTGCGCCTCGTTTCTGTGGCTGGGCACTATACTGTCTATCTTGCCATTGTCATTAAACACCATGATGGTTTCAGAGGTTTCAAATTCAATCGCGCCGCGTTTCTCACGCTGCATGAGCATCAATTTATAGACGCTGTTCAAATGCGTTAGATGCGGCACTAGCCAGGCGTATTCTTGCGCCAAGGGCGCGGCTGGGTGTTGCAATATCTCGTGCACTTGCGTGTACGTCATGCGTGCTTTAGAACGCATGACAGACGGGTAGAATTTATACTGCTTAACCACCCCTAGGCCGTCCACCTGCATATCACAAATCATGCAAAGTCTTTCCACGTCTGGATTGAGTGAGCACAAGCCGTTGGATAAGGCTTCAGGCAACATGGGAATGACGCGACGCGGAAAATACACGGAATTGCCACGGTCAAATGCGCCTTTATCCAAGGCATCTTTAGGCTTAACGTAAAAACTCACGTCAGCAATCGCCACCAGCAAACGCCAGCCCTTGCCTTGCGGCTCAGCAAACACCGCGTCATCGAAGTCACGCGCCGTTTCACCGTCTATGGTAATGAGCGGTATGGCACGGCTATCAATACGATTTTTATAATCGTCTGCTTGTACCAACTTAGGATAAGATTCCGCCAGCGCAATGGCTTCCGCACTGAATTCATGCGGCAGATTATGCTTACGCAAAGCAATCTCTATTTCCATGCCGCTGTCGGCATAATTGCCTAAAATCTCAATGACCTTGCCCATGGGTTGGGCGTGCGCAGCCGGCTGCTCAGTCAGTTCCACCATCACCACTTGGCCGGCTTTAGCATTCATGTCCAAATGGTATGGGATCAATATATCCAAATTAATGCGCTTATCTTCCGCCGCAACTATGGTGACGCCCGTACTGTGAATGACTCGGCCCACTAACTTATGCGTGCGGCGCTCCAGCACCTCAACCAATTTAGCTTCTGGACGCCCTCTTCGGTCTAGGCCTACCATTCTGACCATGGCCCGGTCGCCATGCATGACTTGCGACATTTCTTTAGGGCTTAAGAATAAGTCTTCGCCATGGCATTTAGTTTTATCGTCTGGAATTAAAAAGCCAAAGCCGTCTGGATGGCCTTGCACGACACCGGCAATTAAGTCGAGTTTGTCGGCAATGCATAAAGCGCCTTTTCTATTTTTAATGATTTGCCCCTCGCGCTCCATGGCATTTAAACGTCGATTAAAAATCTCACGTTCATCCTGGCTGATATCCAGCAATAGATAGAGCTGCTCAACACTTAAGGGCGCGCCTTGTTCGGTCATGCTATTCAGTATCATCTCGCGACTAGGCAAGGGCGTTTCATAGCGGCTGGCTTCACGGGCGGCGTGAGGATCGTGGCTTCTTTTGTGCGCTTGCGTTTTTTTTGTCATTGACAAAGCTTACCTTTACTATAAAATTCGACGCCATTGCTGGCTTTAACAGGCACACACGGCGCCACGACCAGCCACCTTTCCCACACGGCTATTCTACCCCATACCGCGAGACATCCATGGCAAAAACCATACAATTTGCATTAAGCACAGACTACATCGAGCTGTGTAACTTACTTAAATTGGTAGGCTTAGCCGACAGCGGCGGCCGTGGCAAGATGATGGTGGCAGAGGGATTGGTGCAGGTGGATGGCTTAATTGAGTACAGAAAAACCGCAAAAATTCGCAGCGGTCAAATGGTGTCGGTGGCAGACAGTAACATTGCCGTCCAATAATCTACCAGACTGATGCCAGTAGATGCGCGGCCATTGGATTAATAAGTACGTTTTCTGGGCGTATAGGTAGCGCCGCCCGATTCGATGTGCCTAAAAGTGATGCGGCCATTATTGATGTCATAAGGCGACAATTCCAAGGTGACTTTATCGCCCGCCAAGATACGAATGTGATTTTTTTTCATCTTGCCACCCGTGTAGGCAATCAATTTGTGGCCGTTATCCAAGGTCACTCGGTAGCGTGAATCCGGTAAAATCTCCATCACCACACCACTCATTTCAATCAATTCTTCTTTAGCCAATGCGTATCTCCAGTAGTAAATAAGCGCTGTAGCCTGCGTGCTATAAAAACGCCTATTACGCTTAAATTGTGTTGAATTTGCTCAACAACACCATTCATCGCGCGCATTATAGACTTCAGCGGTCTGTTTGGCAATAAATCAAATGAGTTAACTAAATGATTTATAACGCGCTAAATCCATCCCTTGTCTGCCATTAAATGGTTTTTACAGGAAATCGAAAAATAATGCTTGACAGGATTATCGATTACCCGTAAAAAGCAGTTTAGGCGTTTTGGTTGCTTCATTTGGTTGGTCCTCAAGATTGATTATTTGTTAAAAACCCATTCATTTAGGGTGCCTCCCTTTTTTAAAGTATGGAATAAGATATGGCTACAGGTTTAGTTAAATGGTTTAATGATTCAAAAGGTTTCGGTTTCATTACTCCTGATGCAGGCGGCGACGATTTATTCGCGCATTTTTCAGCAATTGTTGACACAGGTTACAAAAGCTTGAAAGAAAATGATCGCGTAAGTTTCGACGTAACAGACGGACCAAAAGGTAAACAAGCTTCTAACATTCAGAAGGTTTAGGACCCAAGAATCCAAAAAAATGGCCCTTAATTGGGTCATTTTTTTGCCTGCCATTTATCCAAACAACTGGCCAACGGCTATTTTCATGAACATTACCGATTTAACCGGCTACCTGGCGGCATTTTTGACCACCCTGGCCTTTGTGCCTCAGGCCCACCACTCTTGGAAAACGCGGGATTTATCCGGCGTCTCTTTACCCATGTACAGCTTGTTTAGCCTGGGGGTGCTCGCTTGGTTAATCTACGGCATTTTAATCAACAGCTGGCCCATCATACTGGCCAACAGCATCACCCTCATGCTGGCTTGCATCGTACTTTACCTAAAAATCAGCCATAAAATCCATTGAGTGCGTTTACGGACTACGCCACCCCAAATTATCGTCAAGCAAGCCTACAAATTAAGCCCGCTATGAATTAAACTGATACGGCTTACATAACATGGATATGGGAATGCAAATGAACGATACTATTGAGCAACTACTGAAACAAATTACCGCCTTAGAAGACGATTTGCGTAAAGCCTTAAGTGAACAGCAGTCCAGCGTATTTTTTCAAATAAAAGGCAAGCGTGTGGAGTTCGAACACTCCATCAAACAAACGCACAAACGCTTAAAAAGAAATTTCTTTCATTGGCTGGTCACCGACAGACCGCAAAACCTGATTACCGGCCCCATTATTTACGCCATGGTCATCCCCTTAATAATTACCGATTTATTTGTGAGCTTCTACCAAATGAGCTGCTTTCCGATTTATGGCATTAAAAAAGTACGGCGGGCGGATTACATCATTTACGACAGGCAGCACCTCAGCTACCTTAATTTCATAGAAAAATTTCATTGCAGTTATTGCGCCTACGGCAGCGGCATGATTGCTTATGTCAGTGAAATCATTGCCCGCACCGAACAATATTTTTGCCCAATAAAACATGCCAGAAAGATACTGGGCACACACAACCGTTACGCGCACTTTCTGGATTACGGTGCGGCTGAAAACTACCAGGCAAAATTAGAGGCTTACCGTCGCGCGCTGGCTAAAGCCGAGTAAATTTATTGCTAGCATGGCTATCCGTCGTACACACCCGCCTTTACTCGCCGCCGACCGACTGTGGGGGCAATGATCATGCGGACCAATGACCACGGCCTCATTGCATGGCAAGATGGGCAACCGTATTCCACGCAATTCCAAGACGTGTATTTCAATAGCGATGACGGCCTACTGGAAACCGACTACGTGTTTTTACAAGCCAACCGTTTGGCCGAGCGCTGGCTAAACTACCCCAATAAAACCTTTAACATCGCCGAAACGGGCTTTGGCACAGGACTTAACTTTTTATCCGCGGCAAAAATGTGGCTGAGCATTGCGCCAGAACAGGCCAATTTGCATTTTATCAGCGCGGAAAAATACCCCTTGAGCCTGCTGGACATGGTCAAGGCCAGCCAACGCTGGCCCGCACTTCAAGCCTTAAGTGCGGACTTGCTGGCCAACTACCAACAATTAGTCAGCCAGCCCAGCGAACTCAGCCTATTTGCTGGCCGCGTAAGGCTCAGCCTATTCATAGGCGATGCCAGTGCGACTTACGCCGCGTTATGCGCACAGCCAGAAAATGCCAAGGTCGACGCTTGGTTTTTGGACGGCTTTGCCCCGGCTAAAAATCCCGACATGTGGCAAGACCGTCTTTTTCAGCACATGGCCTCGCTATCCCATACCGCAACAACTTTTGCCACCTTCACCAGCGCCAGCGCGGTGCGCCGTGGCTTAATGGCCGCCGGCTTTGCCGTTAACAAACAAGCTGGCTTTGCCAAGAAACGTGAAATGCTCTACGGGCAATTTATCGGACTAAAGCATGCAGCCTAAGACGGCCATCATTATTGGCGCTGGCATTGCCGGCTGCAGTAGTGCTTATGCACTGGCGCAGCGTGGCATTAAGGTCACGCTATTAGAACGTCACGAGCAGATTGCCGATGAGGCTTCAGGCAATCCACAAGCCATGCTTTATCCGCGTTTAAGTGGCGATGACACGGCCAGCCAATTTGCCTTAGCTGGCTATGTGTATAGTTTGGATTTAATCGCCAAGCTGGCACTCGACCAAGCCGACTTTCATGCTTGCGGCATGTTGCAATTGGGCTTTAATGACAGAGAGCTGGCCAGAATAGAAAAAGTCGCCGCATTAGCCGGCGCCGCAGACTACCTGCAATTGCTCGACCAAGCAGAAGCCAGTCAAAAAGCCGGCATCGCCCTGCTGCATCCGGCCCTGCACTTCCCCCAAGCCGCTTGGCTTAAACCAAAAGCCTTATGCCAACGCTTGCTTAGCCATGAAAATATCGTACTCAAAACATCAATAAATGTTAGCAAGGTGTTGAAAAGTAAAGACGTATTTGAAATTTACAGTGGCGACAACTGCATAGAAAAAAGCGAGATCGTCATCCTCACCAATGCCAACCAAGCGCAACACTTAGGCTTGAATTTGCATTTAAAAACCCAAGCCGTACGGGGTCAGCTCAGCTTAGTCCGGGCCAGCGCCGCTAGCTTAAGGCTGCAAAGCATAGTCTGCAGTGACGGCTACCTAAGCCCGGCCAGCGATGGCCTGCACAGTTTAGGCGCCAGCTTTTCTTCAGACCCATCCACCGCCATAGACGCATTGGATCACCAGTCCAATTTAAGCAAATTAAACAGCTATGCCGAGACCTTGTACGACAGCCTAAAACACAAGGTTCAGGGCGGTCGGGTATCTTTTCGCTGCAGCAGTGCCGACTACTTTCCCTTGCTCGGTGAATTATTAGACCATCAAGCATTAAGCGCGCGCCCACCTAGGCCTAATGCAAATGCTGCCACCCTGCCTTGGGTAAAAGGCCTGTACAGCAACCTGGCGCATGGCAGCCGCGGGTTTACCAGCGCGCCTCTTTGTGCGGAAATTTTAGCCAGCCTCATCTGCCAGGAAGACTTGCCCATTAGTCATGCATTGGCCAGCCTACTCAACCCCAATCGCTTTATACTGCGGCAATTAGGCTTAAAAAAACTCGCCCGATCGCTGGCCACATCGACTGACCGGCATGAATAAAGCGTTTTCAGGTTAAAATAAGCCATGCCCCACGCCCTCTATGCCCAAGCCCTTGCGCTGTATCACGCTGGCCAGTTAAATCAAGCCGAACTAGCCTTGGGCACCTTGTTAAGCCAGCACCCGCAGCATGTCGACGCCTTGCAGCTAATGGCGATTATTTGCTATCAAAGCGAGCGCATCGTGGATGCTACGGCGTATTACCGCCGCGCCTTGCACTGCCAGCCTAACAACGATGAAACCCGACAGGCGCTGGGCCATTGCTTGATGCAAAGTGGCAATCAAGCGCAACACCTAGCGCAGTTTAAACAAGCCGCACTGTGTTTTACTGAGGCCTTGAGTTTGCAGCCTAAAGACGCCATGGACCTGGCCGCCCTGCACTACAACCTAGGCAATGCACAACGTGAACTAGGCCAAGCTAGTGATGCCGCCCAACATTATCGGGCGGCGCTGCAATACGACCCCAATGATGCTGACACGCACAACAACCTAGGCAATGTACAACGTGAACTAGGCCAATTGGATTTGGCCATACAAAGTTACCAACGCGCCTTAAGCCTTAAGCCTAAGCTCCACCACGCCCAAGTGCACTTGGCCCACCAAAAGCAACACGTCTGCGACTGGCAGGGCTTGCCTGAGCAGATTGCCGCCATACGTCAGCTTGTAGCAACAGGCGCGCCCGCGCAAATATCCCCGTTCGCCTTTTTAGCCATGCCCGGCACCACGGCCGCAGAACAAAAGCGCTGTGCCGATCTATGGGTGGCGCAGCGTTACCGCGCATTGATCGCGCACGGCCAGTCCAGGCCGTTTCAACACCGCCATAGCGGCCAAAAAAAGCTCAAAATCGCTTATTTGTCCGCCGATTTCAGATTGCACCCGCTGGCTTTTTTAATCACCGAATTGATAGAGCAGCACGATAGATCAGGCTATGAAATCCACGCCTACTCGTACGGGCCGAATGACCAATCCACGGCAAGAGCAAGGCTAGAAAAAGCCTTTGATCAATTTCACGACATCCGCCACGTATCGGACATGGCGGCGGCTAAACAAATTAACGACGACGGCATCGATATATTGCTTGATTTAAGCGGCTTTACCCAAACCAGCCGAACCGGCATCGTGGCCTTAAAGCCGGCTGCCATCCATGTTAACTGGCTAGGCTTTCCTGGCAGCATGGGCATGCTCACCCAGGACAAAGCCTTGTTTGACTACCTGCTCACGGACGCCTTTATTACCCCAGCAGACAGCGCGCCAGACTACGCCGAAAAACTGGTCTTTTTGCCTTGCTATCAAGCCAATGATAGCCAACGCCCACTCGCCAACCCGCCGTCCAGAGCCAGCTGCCACTTGGCGGATGGCGCGTTCGTGTATTGCTGCTTTAATCAGACCTTTAAAATTACGCCCGAACTGTTTGCCGTATGGATGCGTTTATTAAAAGCCCAAAGCAACAGCGTGCTTTGGTTATTAGCATGCAACCCTTGGGCCAAACAAAATTTGATTAAAGCGGCCTTAGCGCAAGGCGTCGCGGCCGACAGGCTGATATTTGCCCCGCGCGTGAGCATAGCCGAGCATTTGGCCAGACACGTGCACGCGGATTTGTTTTTAGACACCCAACCCTACAATGCCCACACCACTTGCAGCGATGCCTTATGGATGGGTTTGCCGGTATTAAGCTGCGTGGGCAGCACGTTTTCTGCGCGGGTAGCCGGCAGTTTGTTGAGCGCTGTGGGCTTGAACGAAATGATCACGGACAACTTGGCTGACTACGAAAATACCGCGCATTACTACGCTAAAAATCCAGAGGCCTTGCTGGCGCTCAAGCAAAAATTAAATGCCAACAAGACCCGTTCGGCTTTATTTAAGCCAGCCGACTTTGCCCGCGAACTGGAAGCCCGCTATCAAACCATGTGGCAAAGCCATTTAAGCTCGGCTTAATCCTGCGCACGGGCCGCAAAAATAGCGGCCAACACAATCAAACCGCCGCCCAACCACTCATTCATGGCCATGCGCTCATGGGCTAAATAATAAGAAGCCACGGCCGCCACCACCAATTCAAATAGAAAGATCACCGATGCCCGGGTGGCCGGTATTTTACTCACCCCGTATTGCACCGACAGCGTGGCCGCTAACAGCAATAACGCGATGAGCAGCATGATTAAGCCATGGCTGACGCTGAAGACTTGCGGATCAGGCCAAGTGGCCGCGCTAAACGGCATGAAAGCCAGGCTAACCAGCAACACGCCCAACCACACGGCAAAGGATTTAGCCCTTAAACTTAAATAATCGGCATGACGGGTCAGCACATTGGTTAAAGCAAAGCCCATGCCCGAGGACAAGGCCAGCCACTCGGCTTTATTCTTGGGCAAAGGCCAGGCGCCCGTTTGCGGATCGTAGAGCATAATAAACGCGCCTAATAATGAAATGGCTATGGCAATGTAGCCATGGCTAGGGGTCTTTTCTTTGAGGTAAAAGTGCGCCAGTAGCAAGGTCCACAGTGGTGACAAATAAAACAACAACATCACGCGCATGACCTCGCCATCGATGACCGCCAACACGTAAGCTAAATTGGTCCAACCGGCCACCAAGGCAAGGTAGACGATGCTAAAAGGCTGTTTAAACAAGCCGCGCCAGTGCTTGGCAAAATAAAGGCCCGCCAACAGCACGGTAATGGCATAGGTGTAAAAACTAGAAATCACGCCGGAGACGCCTAATTCTGCCATGATGCGGTAAGGGAACCAGATGATGCCCCAGCACAGCGCACCAAACACCAGTCCGGATACGGCGAGGTAGTGTTGACGGCGACTGGCTGTGAGCTGTTCCATGTTGGGCGTGTCTTTCTTAGATAAGTGATTTTTATTGGCGTGCTCACACCCAGTCGGATGCTATTGGTAAAGCTTAAGACTATGGGAAGTGCGCTACGTATATTACAATAGCGGCCATGAATACCAAGCTAAATTTACTGCAAGCCTACCCTTTTCAGCGTTTACGCGATTTGTTCAAGGGCACGACGGCCAATCCCGCCTACGCGCCCATCAATTTATCCATAGGCGAACCCAAGCACGCCACACCGGCATTGATTAAACAGGCTTTGGTCGATAATTTGGCTGGTTTAGCCAATTACCCCACCACACTGGGTAGCCCAGCCTTGCGTGAAGCGATTGCACAGTGGCTGAGTCGCCGTTACGGCATCGCCCCACTCAATCCTGACAGCGAAATATTGCCGGTGACCGGCAGCCGTGAGGCGCTGTTTGCTTTCGCACAAGTCATCATCGATAGCAGTCTGACCCAGCCCGTGGTGATTTCACCCAATCCGTTTTATCAAATTTACGAAGGCGCGGCTTTTTTGGCCGGTGCCGAACCTTATTTCTTAAACACCTTGCCAGAAAATCAGCATGCCATGGATTTTGCCAGCGTGCCAAAAGAAGTCTTGAAACGCACCCAGTTGGTTTATCTATGCAGCCCAGGCAACCCGTCGGGCAAATTCATGACGCTAGCGCAATGGCAAACGGTGTTTGATTTGTCTGATCAATACGGTTTTGTCATTGCCGCCGACGAGTGCTATTCGGAAATCTATTTTGACGAAAATAAACCGCCTTTAGGCGCCCTGCAAGCCGCACGCTTGCTTAATCGCGACTACAAAAACCTAGTGGTGTTCGGCTCTTTGTCTAAACGCTCCAATGTGCCTGGCATGCGTTCTGGCTTTGTCGCTGGCGATGCGGCCATCCTGGAAAAATTCGCCTTATACCGTACCTACCACGGCTGCGCCATGAACCCTGCGGTACAAGCGGCCAGTGTGGCAGCCTGGCATGACGAAGCTCACGTGATCGAAAACCGCCGTTTGTACGCAGAAAAATTTGCCGCGGTGACGCCCATGTTGCGCGAGGTGTTGCATGTGGAAATGCCCGATGCGGCTTTTTATTTATGGGCGAAAATAAAACCGCGTGCCGGCGCAAATTTATCCGACACGGAGTTTGCCTTAAAGCTCTACCGAGAATTTAATGTCACGGTATTGCCCGGTAGCTTTTTGGCCAGAACAGCGCACGGCGTCAACCCCGGTGAAAATTTTGTACGCCTAGCCTTGGTCGCCAGCTTAGACGAATGCTTGGAAGCCGCTCAGCGCCTTAAAAAAATCTACCAATAGCTAATCCATCACATTAACTATTATTTTTAATGAATTGATTTACTTCATTAAAAATTTTATCGTTTACATCGTCCAGCAAGCAATCCAAACACAATACCGACGGCATGCCGCGCAACCAGGTTAACTGCCTTTTGGCTAACTGGCGCGTGGCAAAAACACCCCTGTCGGACAGTTCCGCCAAGCCGTAGTCCCCTGCCAAATAGGCCAAAACCTGACGGTAACCCACGCAGCGCATAGCCGTCGAGGCTGCGCTTAAAGTCGGGTACTTAATCAGCAAAGCGCGCACCTCCTCGACCAAGCCGGCCGCCAGCATCTGTTCAAAGCGCACGGCGATGCGCTGATGTAAGACCGACCTATCGCTAGGCAGCAAGGCTATTTTCAACAAGCGGTAAGGCAAGGCCTGCTGGTTCTGCTGGGCAATTAAATCGGATAAACGGCTACCGCTAATGGCATGAACCTCTAAAGCACGCTGTATACGCTGGCTATCATTAACCGCCAGGCGCGCGGCCGTTGGCGCATCGATCGCCGCCAACTTAGCGTGCATGGCCGGCCAGCCTAGCAGCAAAGCCTCGGCATCCAAACTCGCCCGCACCTGCGGATCCGCTTCCGGCAAGCCACTTAAGCCCTGCTCCAGGGCTTTAAAATACAACATGGTGCCACCGACCAATAAGGGCACGCGGCCACGCGCCGTAATGTCGGCCATTAAGCGCAAGGCATCCTGGCGAAAGTTAGCTGCCGAATAGGCCGATGTTGGGTCTAGCATGTTAATCAAATGGTGTGGCGCCAGCGCCAAGCTGGCGGCATCCGGCTTGGCCGTGCCTATGTCCATGTCGCGATACACCAGCGCCGAATCCACACTGATGATTTCCACCGGCAGTTTCGATGCCAGCGCCACGGCCGCACCGGTCTTGCCGCTGGCCGTAGGGCCCATCAAAAAAATAGCGGGGGCTAGCATGGCTATTTACCGCGCATGAACATCTTGTCTAGATCGGCCATTCCTACCTGAAACCAAGTAGGCCGGCCGTGATTGCACGTGCCACTGCGCTCGGTCGCTTCCATGTCGCGCAACAAGGCATTCATTTCACCCAGACTTAAACTGCGGTTCGCCCGCACGGCCGCGTGGCACGCCAAGGTGCCTAACAAGGCGTTACGGCGTTCGGTGAGCGCGCGCGTAGCACCGTACTCACGCAAATCGCGCAACACATCGCGTGCCAGGGTGACGGCATCGGCGTCCTGCAACAGACTGGGCACGGCGCGCACCACCAAGCTGGTCGGGGACAGCACGGCCAAATCAAAACCCAATTGCTGCAGCTCCGCCTCAGGGCTGGCCAAGGCTTCTTGCAAGCTAGCCACCTCCAAGCTGTCGGCATTAAAACTAACTGGAATGAGCAAAGCTTGCATGGCCACGGTTTTTTGCGCCAAGGCGTTTTTCAGGCGCTCGTACATGATGCGCTCGTGCGCCGCATGCATGTCCACCACCACCAGGCCCAAAGCATTTTGCGCCAGCACATAAACGCCGTGAATTTGCGCCACGGCAAAGCCCAGTGGAAAGGTCTGGCTAGCGACCTTATTTTCATCCGCAGCATCGCCAGCATGCCCGTCCCTATTGGGCTGCAGGGCAGTCTCCAGCGACCCCGTGGGCAAGCCATTCTCCCCAAACAAACGGCCATAAAAATTCGGCGCTTCGGTGGCGCTCAAATTAATCTGCGCCTGGTAGCTGGGGTAAGCGGTCGCCGCAGGACTGGAAAACGGGTTGTAGCCGGCTTGATTAGCCGTCAGCGCATTGGACACGCCGGTTGGGCTAGCCAAGGCCTTGTGCAAGCTGTGAAAAATAAAGCGGTGTACCGCCTGACTGTCCCTAAAGCGCAGTTCGGTCTTGCTCGGATGCACGTTAACGTCCACCAGA
>SXGR01267580.1_pt1 | contig 15309 bp, 16 predicted proteins | sample 3174711 | NCBI WGS metagenome assembly SXGR01 (sample SAMN11356860, study PRJNA531348) | freshwater metagenome | isolation source: freshwater sample F1-60 | place: China: Fuxian Lake, Yuxi | collected 2017-12-25
AGGGCATCATGGGCGGCTACTACGCGCGCCACGAAGGCCTGCGTGACGGCGTGGCGATTGCAATCGAAGACCACTACAAGCCGCGCTTCGCCGGCGACGCGCTGCCGCGCAACCACACCGGCACGGTGGTGGCATTGGCCGACAAGCTCGAAACCCTGGCCGGCCTGTTCGGCATTGGCCAGGTGCCGACCGGCGACAAGGATCCGTTCGCGCTGCGCCGCCACGCGCTTGGCGTGATTCGCATCCTCACCGAGAAGAATCTGACCATCGGCCTGAAAGCCATGGTGGGAGCGGCTTTCGGCGTTTTCACGCCCGGCAGCGTGGATGCGGGCGCTGCCGAACAGGTACTCACCTTCATGTACGACCGCCTTGCCAACCAGCTGCGCGAGCAGGGCTATACCGCGCAGGAAGTCGATGCCGTGCTGGCTCTGCAGCCGGACCTGCTGGCCGATATTCCGAAGCGCCTGGCCGCGGTGCGCGCGTTCGCCGCACTGCCCGAGTCGGCGGCGCTGGCCGCAGCCAACAAGCGTGTCGGCAACATTCTCAAGAAGGCCGAGAGTGCCGTGGAAGCCCGGGTCGATGCGGCACTGCTCACCGAAGCCGCCGAAGCCGACCTGCACCAGGCGTTGGCAGCCGCCACACCAATCGCAGACGCAGCGTTCGAGAGCGGTGACTACACCGCCTCGCTCAAAGCACTTGCGGCATTGCGCGGCCCGGTCGATGCGTTCTTCGAGCAGGTAATGGTGAACGCAGAAGATCCGAAGCTGCGCGCCAACCGCCTCGGGCTTCTCGCCAGCCTGCATGCGGCGATGAACCGGGTGGCCGATTTGTCGCGCCTGGCCTCGTGAAACCTGAGCCCGGCCGCACCCTGACCCAGCACAGCGTGACCCAGCGCATTCTTGTGGTGGCGCCCAATTGGCTGGGCGATTCGATCATGGCGCAGCCGCTGCTATCACGCATCAAGGCGCGGCTGCCATCGGCTCCGATTGACGTGATTGCCGTACCTGCAGTGGCGCCCGTATTCCGCCGCATGCCGGAGGTGTCACGGGTGATTGAGGCCGATTTTCGCCACGGCCGGCTCGACTTCAAGGCGCGCTGGCGTCTCGGCCGGCACCTGCGCGAGCAGCCTGCGCACGGCCGCTACATGCAGAGCTATGTGCTGCCCAACTCGTGGAAATCCGCCCTGGTGCCCTTCTTTGCCGATGTGCCGGTGCGGATCGGCTATGCCGGGGAAGCGCGGGTCGGCCTGATCGACGTGCGTCATCCCAATCCCAAAAAGGGCGGCGAACGCGAGCCGATGGCCCAGTTCTATGCGCGTCTGGCGGAGTTGCCGGGCAAAGCGGCTCCGCTGATCGAGATGGCGCCGCCATTCCTGATGGCCGATCCGCTGCGCGTGATCGCTGCCAAGGTCAACCTGGGCCTGCATCCCTCGCAACACCTGGTCGCGTTGTGCCCCGGTGCCGAATATGGTCCGGCCAAGCGCTGGCCGGCAGAACATTTTGCCGAGGTGGCAGGCAAGCTCAAGGCGCGCGGGTTCGTGCCCATCGTGCTGGGCGGGCCGAACGACGTTGCGATCGGGCTCACGATCGAGCAGCTTTCCAGCGGCGCTGCCATCAACCTGGTCGGCAAGACCAGCCTGGACGATGCCATCAACCTGATCGCCGGTTGCCGCGCCGTCATCACCAATGATTCCGGCTTGATGCATGTTGCCGCCGCTTTGTCACGCCCGCAGATCGCCCTGTTTGGCTCCTCCAGCCCGGAACACACGCCGCCCCTTTCGGATCTTGCCCACGTGATTACCTTGCGCACAGAATGCAGCCCGTGTTTCGCCCGCGAGTGTCCGCTCGGCCACTTCAAATGCATGCGTGAGCTTTCTGCGGAGCGCGTGCTTGCCCAATTCGATTCCCTGAACCTAGCGACGGCCACCCCATGAGCGCAAAAATCTTCCCCTCAGCCCAGGATTGTGAAGCGGCGTTTTACGAAGCCCTGGAAAAATCAGACCTCGACGGCATGATGGCCGTCTGGTCCGAGGACGAAGAGGTGATCTGCGTGCATCCGGGTGGCGCGCGCGTTTCCGGCCTGGCCGCAGTGCGCGAAATCTGGCGCCAGATGTTTGCCGGCGGCCCGCGCTTGTCCGTGCATGTGGGCCAGGTAATGGCCACCCAGGCGATGATGATGGCGGTGCACTCGGTGCACGAGTTCATTTCCATGAAGGGGGAGGCGCGCCCGGTCAATCCGGTGGTGGCGACCAATGTCTACGTGCGCACCGGCAACGGCTGGCGCATGGTGGTGCACCATGCTTCGCCGACACCGGCAGGTGCGCGCCAGACCGACACGGTGGCCGCACAGGCACAGCGCCCGAAGACACTGCACTGAGCCCTGCATTGAGCCCCCCATTGAGCCCTGCGTTGAAACCGGGTCAGCAAACGAAGGAGCATTGGCTGCCGTGAGCACCCCTTTCGGCATGCCTGGAAAGATCGACTACGCAGCACCCTGGTGGCTGCCCGGCGGACACACGCAAACCATCCTGCCGGCGCTGGGCGGGCGCCGTCTGCATGCGAACGCGACGCAAGCCTACCTGCGCGAACGCTGGGCCAGCGTGGGTCCGAACGGTGCGCCCGACGGTGACTTCATTGATGTCGATTTTCTCCCCTGGGTAGAGGGCGCACCCATAGTGGTGCTGTTCCACGGCCTGGAGGGCAGTTCCCAAAGCCACTACGCGCTGGCAATGATGGAAGCGCTTGCGGCACGCGGCTGGAACGGCTGCATCCCGCATTTTCGCGGCTGTTCGGGCGAATTGAACCACCTGCCGCGCGCCTACCACTCGGGCGATTCCGCCGAAATCGACTGGGTGCTGCGGCGTGTGCGGGAAACACGCCAGCCGACGCGACTGTTCGCCGCCGGCATTTCGCTGGGCGGCAATGCCCTGGCCAAATGGGCGGCCGAACATGGTCATGCCGCCCGCGCCGTGGTCAGCGCCGTGGCAAGCGTGTCTTCACCGCTGGACCTCGCCGCGGCCGGGGCTGCACTCGGGCGCGGCTTCAACATGGTCTACACACGGATGTTCCTGGACACGCTGAAGAAGAAGAGCCTCCTGAAGCTGGCGCAGCACCCCGGCATGTTCGAGGTTGAGACCATGCTGCGCGCGCGTGATCTGTACGAATTCGACAATGTGGTCACGGCGCCCTTGCACGGCTTTCGCGACACCGATGACTACTGGGCCCGCGCATCGGCCAAACCCCTGCTGCGCGAGATTGCCGTGCCGGCCTTGCTGCTGAACGCGCAGAACGATCCTTTTCTGCCGGCCCGGTTCCTGCCGACTGCGGCCGACGTGTCATCCTGGGTTGAGCTGGAGCAGCCGGCCACCGGCGGCCATGTCGGCTTCGCACGAGGTGCACTGCCACCCGGTAACATTGCCTGGTTGCCGCAACGCCTGTTGACGTTTTTTTCTGCACATGCGTAGTTGGCCCGGGTGCGTCCACCAGCCCTGAGCAGGCCAGGCTGTGTGAACACGGTTGCCACCTGATTGTTTGAGGACGTCCGACATGCCCTTCACCTACCAGATTGTTTCAAGCGCTTCCCAAGATAGGCTGGAGAAGCTGATCCGCGCCCGCGTCCAGCCAGGCGCGGACAAAGCCACGGTAGATCAGAAAATATGGGACCTATTCGGTGAGCGCTGGTGCGTGATGTTCACCGACCTTTCCGGCTTCTCGCGGCGCGTGGAGGAGTACGGCATCATCCATTTTCTGCAGACGATCTACGAATCCCACCGCATTCTGGTGCCGTTGATCGAAGCGCACGGTGGCATCCTGTTGAAGCTTGAAGGCGATTCCATGCTGGTGATCTTGCGCAACGTGGTGGAAGCCATCGATGCCTCGATCGACATGCAGCGCGCCTGCCGCGACTACAACACGGACAAGAGTGAGGCGGAGCAGCTTCTCATGTGCATTGGCCTGGGCTACGGCGACGTGCTGCGCATCGGCGATGCCGACGTATTCGGCGCCGAAGTCAATGCCGCCAGCAAGCTGGGCGAGGACACGGCAGAAGCTTGGGAGATCATGGTCACCGGCGCTGTGCGTGAGGCTGCGTTGGACAAGTGCGATTGCAGTTTCGATGCCATCGACTACGTGCCACCCGGCGCCAGCGCCGCCTTCAAGCTCGGCTACCGCCTGTAACGCCCGGCACACCTGCCATGAGCCTGGACGCTTCCGTTGTCGCCGCCATGGCCCGCTGGCCCAATGTGCCGGACGTGTACAACTGGCTGAAGCTTGATGCGCGCGGCCGTTACCGCGTGCGCGCGCGCGACTATGAACGCACCGGGCGCTTTGACACCATCTCGAATGTGGCCGTGGTGGAATTCATCGGCCGCAACTATGCAGCCGATGACAAGGGCCGCTGGTATTTCCAGAATGGGCCACAGCGCGTATTTGTCAGCTTCGAATGCTCGCCCTTCGTGGCACGGCTGCAGCCTCAAGGCATGCCGCTCCTGCACACTGGCGCCGCAGTCAAACGCATAGATGCCGTCTGGATCGACGAGCAGGCAGCGGCCATCCTGCAAACCGACCTGGGGCCGGCGCTGGTCGATGACCGTGACAACGCCGCTTTTCTTGCCAGCCTGAAACCCTTGGTGGGAGCGGTCCTTGATGATGTGATGCTGGAAGAATGGCTGCAGGAGCCACTCTTAGGCCGACTGGTGTGGGAGATTTCCGGAACGCGCGTGCCGGTTGAGCCTGTGTTGCGCGCCGATTTGCCGGCACGCTTTGGCTTCGTGGCTGCACCGCAGCCGCCGGAGGGAGCAGCGGACTGCTAAGCCGCAGGTCTCGGGTTCGAGTCCAGGCCGGGGAGCCACCGAATTGTTGTTGTGATCCTTGCACTTACTCATTAGTCGATAAATAAAGCGACACTTATGGAACTCGTTGAAGACGTGCTTGTCCAACACTTGGATTGAGCCACTTCCGACTGATGCCTACGAATAAGTTCTGCGATGTTTGCCTCATGCTCAGAGGCTTCGATTACAAGCTTTCTCTCCCATGCCTTGGCTTGGGCTAGTTCCGATTGATGCTTACGCGTAAGTTCGGCAATGGCCGCTGCATGTTTTGCGATTTCAGTTGCGAGCTTTTGCCGCCATTCGATGTCCTTTCGGCTCGAATCTGGATTGCGGGGTGACTGACTATCGGGGGCAGGCGGTGGGCGCCCACCGCCACTATCTGAAACGCTGACAACGTAACCGTCATCGGGATTCCCCCGCACGGTTGAGCCCGGAGTTAATTTGGCGAGGGCCGCTGCTTCCTTGAAGTTCATCTTCGCACTCAGTGAATCGCCCCGGATTTCGTGGAGGCTATGCGTCTATCGCGGCAGGTTATCCACGTTGCGGGCGTCATGCGGCCTGAGCGAGCGGAACGCGGATTTCCACTGCTTCGTAAGGAACCGAGACTGCGCCTTCTTCGTTGCGTTCAATAAGTCCGAGCACTTCAAGGCGGGCGATGTCCGTGTGGACATTTGAATAGTTCCGCGCGGCCGCGTTGGCAAGCGCATAGACGCTGCACGGGCCCACACGCCGCAGGGTGTCGAGCAGATCAACCCGCGCCGGTGTCAGGTCGGCAAAAAGCGAGCGTGCAGATTCGAAGCTCAGACGATAGTCGGGCGGTGTCCCGCTACGATATGCCGCCACCTGTTGCCGCGCCGACCTCGCGGCTGAGCCCGCCTTGGCGACTTCAATGATTGCCTTCATGAGGTACTCCAGTCTTGAATGTCGCGCTCGAAGTCATCGAGCAATTGATCAATGGAAGAGAAGACGTATGGCTCTTCCCGACCCGCACGATGCCGATGGTCTCCTTTGCCACGTTCGTTGTCGTACCGCACTCTTTCGCCTTCAGGCCTGCCGTAAAAAAGCCGGTACTTGAAGCGATGCATGCTCGGCGGCAATGGCGCGGGAAGTGCCCAGATCACAATCTCCACAATTGACCCGTCGTCTCGAACTTCTTTGGTAAGCGCGAGAAGTTCGGCCTTCATATATTGCATGCTAGCAATATAGTGGCGCGTTGTCCAGTGATGGGGAGCAGGTCACCGGCGCTGATCGACGACCGTGACAATGCCGCTTTTCTCGCCGGCCTGAAACCCCTGGTGGGAGCGGTTCTCGATGATGCCATGCTGGAAGAATGGCTACAGGAGCCACTCTCAGGCCGGCTGGTTTGGGAGATTTGCGGGACGCCCGTGCCGGTTGCGCCTGTGTTGCGCGCCGATTTGTCGGCACGCTTTGGCTTCGTCGCCGCCCCGCAGCCGCCGGAAGGCTCAACGGACTGCTAATCCGCTGGGCCCGGGTTCGAGCCGATCATTTCCGGTCGGGGGCGCGCTGGCATAATTATTGAATGTTAGGCCTATCGTCGACAGACCAAAGGAGATCGAAAATGCTTGTTGCTATCCACCGCAGTCTGGTTCGTTGGGGGCTGCCGGCTGCGCTGGCCGCCGCGGCATGGTTGGGCTCGCCCTGGGTGTCTGCCCAGGACAAGACTTGGGGGCCCAAGTCGGTGCAGATCACCGTCGGTTTCGCACCTGGCGGTGGCGTGGACCTGCTGGCCCGCATGCTCGCCACCGAACTGCAAAAGCGCGGCATGACGGCAGTGGTCGAAAACCGACCGGGCGCCGGCAGCACCGTGGCGGCCGCCTATTTGGCCGGCCGGCCGAATGACGGTTCCGCGCTAATGATGATTAACGACTCCTATGCGCTGGCGCCGGCCATCTATCCCAAGCTGACCTACGACCCCAAGAAGGACCTGGCACCGGTCATCGGTGTGGCCTATGCGCCCATGGTGGTGCTGGTGCCGGCCCAGTCGCCGCACAAGTCCATGGCCGACCTGATCGCCGCCTCCAAAGCCCCCCTTAACTGGGGCTCCTGCGGCTCGGGCACGGCGCCGCACCTGGCCGGCGAGATGCTCAACATCTCCTTCAAGACGAAGAACACGCACGTGCCCTACAAGGGTTGCGGCCCGGCTCTGATCGATCTGCTGGGGGCGCAACTCGACTTCGGCGTGGTCACCGTCTCGGGCGCTCTGGGCCACCTCAAGACCGGCAAGCTGCGCGCCCTGGCCATCACCTCGGCCCAGCGCGCGCCCTTCCTGCCGGACCTGCCCACCGTCGCCGAGAGCGGCGCGGCCGATTTCCAGATGTCACAGTGGCAAGGCCTGGCGGTGCCGGCCACCGTGCCTGAGCCGCTGCGCCAGAAAATCTACGAGGCGGTGGCCGAGATCGTGCAAAGCCCCGAGATGCAAAAGCGCCTGCTGGAGTTGGGCTACACTCCGGCCAACGAAAATCCGGCCCAGTTCCAAAGGGTGGTCCACAGCGACATCGACCGCATGAGTGCGCTGGCCAAGCGCCTGAACCTGAAAGTCGATTGATCCCGCGCCACCCACCAAGGTTGATGATGAGCAAACTCAAGTTGAGCATGTCGGTCGGCAATTACGACCGGACCCAGGCCCTGTTCAATGGCCAGGTGCAGGTCGAGGGCTGTGACATCACGGCCGTGCCGCTGGAGCCCGAGGAGGCCTTCCACCGGGCCTTCCGCTATGGCGAATTCGACATCACCGAAATCTCCATGAGCAGCCACATGATGACCACGGCACGTGGCGACAATCAATACGTGGCGGTGCCGGCCTTTCTTTCGCGGGTGTTTCGCCAGTCGGGCATCTACGTGCGCACCGACCGGGGCATCGACCGGCCGCAGGACCTCAAGGGCAAGCGCATCGGCGTACCGGAGTACCAGATCACCGCCAATGTCTGGATACGCGGCATCCTGGAAGAGGAGTTTGGCGTCAGGCCCAGCGACATTCACTGGCGGCGTGGCGGCATCGAGGAGGCCGGTCGCGGCGAACGGGCGCCGATCTCGCTGCCCGATTCGGTCGACCTGCAGCAGATTGCCGATGACAAGACCCTGTCGGGCATGCTTGAGGCCGGCGAGCTCGACGGCTACATCGGCGCACGCGCGCCCTCATGCTTCCTGCGTGGTGCGCCCCATGTCGGACGGCTGTTCAAGGACTACATCCAGGACGAGAAAGACTACTACCGGCGCACCCGGATCTTTCCCATCATGCACATGGTGGGCATCCGCAGGACCCTGGTCGAACAGCACCCCTGGTTGGCCGTCAGCGTCTACAAGGCGTTCCTCGAGGCCAAGGCCCTGGCGGTGCATGAACTCAATGAGATCTGCCACCTGGCCGTCAGCCTGCCCTGGATGGTGCATCACCACAACGAAGCGAAGGCCCTGATGGGCGAGGACTACTGGCCTTACGGGCTGGATGCCAACCGCCATGTCATCGACAAGTTCGCCGATTACCACCATGGCCAGGGACTATCCGTGCGCCGGGTCGCGGCGGAGGAATTGTTCGCCCGTTCCTCGCTGGACCTGTCAAAGATCTGACGGGATAACCCCTCGCTCACGCGGTTCGGTAAAAGGTCTCCGCCAATAGTCGCGCGATAGCAAGCTTCATTAAGGTTGGAGACGGGGTTGCGGTCCGATGCAGCCTCGAGATTCGCTTTTGATCCCGCCTCGCAGCCCCGCCGGGCGCTACCGATTGCTGAGGCCTTATTTCGGCCGGCGATTCTCTACCCACGCATCCAGATCGCGCACCGATTCATTGTTCGGCTGCTTGGCCTGCATGGTCTTGACCAGCTGATTCATCTCGTCATACATCGAGTAATTCTGGATCACCGTGTAAAGGAAGATCTCGGGCATGATGTCGTCTGCAGCGGACGCACTCTTCAGTGCTTCGTAATCCTTGCGAGCCTGGGTGAGTTCAGCCTGTTGCTCTGCAGTCAAAGGTGGGCGAATGCCGCGCACCATCACGCTGCCGGCACGGCCCAGCTTGGCGATCTGCATCAGGTCCGCCGTCTGGGTGAGCTTCTGCGGTACACCGCCCGGCAATTGCGACACCTCGGCACGACCGTTCTGCGCGGTGCTCTCGGCAGCGCCCACGGTGAACGAGGCGGGACCCTTCCACATTTCCTGGCGCCCGTTGGAGAAATAGACGACGCGCACCGACGCGCCGGCCGGCGCGCGGAAGCCATCTCCCTGCCTGACCTTCATATAGGCAGTGGCCTTGCCGGCGGCGGCGCCCTGTGGCTGGTAGGTCACATCTCCGCTCAGCATGTTAATGAGGCCGGCGTCACCCGCGCCCTGGGCGTGGGCAGGCAGGGCGAACAGCGCCGCCAAACTGTGCGGGTAGGGTCGGTCTTTATGTCATCTTCACCGAACGCGCTGCTGCCAGCGGCCGTTTACTGACCTCAGGCAGCGCTATGGGCGCTGGTCGCCTCCAGCACGCGCGCGCCGCCCGCGCCGGTAATCTCGGTGCGCACCACGGCCAGGCTGCGGCCGGCGTGCACCACCGTCGAACGTGCCAGCAGCACCCCACCCGCACCGGGGCCGGTGAACCAGGCGGAAAGATTGGACAGCACGGGGTGATTCGGTACCGCGCAGCGGCCCGTCTCGGCTGCCATGCCCGTCAGGATGCCACCCTGAACATGCCCGACGCGGTTTGCAAGATGCGGCCCCACTGCCAGCCGACACTCAGCACCGCCTGCGGTTCTCTGCGGCAGGAGGCCCCAGAAATGCCGCAGAAACGATACGGCTGGGTTCGCCACATGCGCCACCAGCGCCGCTTCGCAGGCCTTAAATACCTGACGTTCACGGGGATCGAGCTCCTCCGGGCGAGGCGGTGGCACTTCGATGCGTTCATGCCGCTGCCACGGCAGAGGGGCCATCTCGCCCATCTGTTGGGGCGGTGGCAGCTGTACAAACGAGGACTGGCCGATCATCGCCAGACCGGCATCGCCATACAAGCGCGCATGCGCAAGCAGTTGCGGCATGGCACTGCTTTGCGTGCGGCCCTCCTTGCGGGTCTCGACACGGACACTACTGCGCACCTTCGCGCCGGTGAACTGCACGCTGATCTGCGTCGTGGCCATGCGCGCGCCCGGTGGAAGCTTGATGCGCAGTGGCGAGGCCATTGCCGCATCAATCAGCCCCAGCAAGGCGCTCGCTTCAACATTGCCTTGCGCGTCCGTGGCGTGACGCCCGGCGGGCATGGTGACCGTCATCGAATCGTCGCCAATGACCGGCCAATCCACGCCCTGGAAATATCCGGTGAAGCTCCAGCCCGGTGTACGGTCTTGCGCCAGGGCGTGCAGCACCGTGCGCCGAATCGCTTCGGCATCCTCTGCGCGCATCGCTACCCGCCGATCAGTCCGGCTTGATGCCGGCGCGCTTGATCACAGCCGCCCACTTGGCCATTTCGCTCTTGACGAACGCGCCAAACTGCTCCGGCGTGCCGGGCGCCACTTCGGCACCTTGGCCGAGCAGGCGTTCCTTGACGGCCGTATCCGAGAAGGCGCGCACAAAATCGGCGTTGAGCCGAGTGACGATCTCGCGCGGGGTGGCTGCAGGCACCCAGAAGCCGGCCCAGGAATAAGCCTCATAGCCGGGCAAGCCGGCTTCGATCATGGTGGGCAAATCAGGCACCAGGGCCGAGCGTTTCGGGCTGCCCACTGCCAATGCCTTGACCTTGCCGGCGCGCACCTGGGGCAACGCGGTCGGCCCATCGCTAAACATCATTTGCACTTGGCCGGCCAAGAGATCCGCCATCGCCGGGGCGCTGCCGCGATACGGAATGTGCAGCATGAACACACCGGCCTTTTCCTTGAATAGCTCCCCCGCCAGATGGGTGCCGCCGCCATTGCCTGCAGAGCTGTAGGCGAGGCGCGCAGGGTTCTGCCTGGCATAGGCAATCAGCTCCTTCACGTTGTTGAAGGGCACCGAAGGGTGGGCACACACGATGATCGGAAACTGCGCGCCGAACATCACCGGCGTGAAGTCCTTTTCGATGTCATAGGGCAGCTTGCTGCCAAAACCCGGCAACACCGATTGATGGATCGCGCCCAGAAAGATGGTGTGCCCGTCCGGAGCGGCACGCGCTGCCGCCTCGGCACCAATGACACTGTTGCCGCCACTGCGGTTTTCCACCGCCACTTGCATACCCCATAGTTCGGTGAGCTTTTGCGCCATCGCCCGGCCCGTCACATCCACCGGACCGCCCGGTGGGAACGGCACGATCAGCCGCACCGGGCCACGCGGAAATGTCGATTGGGCTTGCGCCCCAGCCGTGAAGGGCAAGGCCGAAGCGGCTGCCAGTTGCAGCAGGCGGCGACGCTTTGACGCAAACGGCTTCGACGGTGCCAGCCTGTCCTTCTTCACGTCGTTCCTCATTTGGCCACCGGCATCGGTTGATTCTTGAGCAAGGCCAGCCAGCCGCGCGCAATGCGATACACCACCCACAGACCAGTGCCGACCCAAATCGCCCAAGCGAAGGGAATGCCGATCAGCGTGACAGCCAGCAAAGCACCGATCAGCACCAGCACCAGGGCCGTCCAGAACGTGCGGATCTGCCAGGCAAAGTGGCTTTCCAGGTAGGTGCCCGCTGCATCGCCACGCTTCACGTAGTTGATGATGACGCCGATGATCGAGGGCCACCCGGCCAGGAAGGCGGTAACGATGAAGGCCGCCGACGTGATGCCGACGATGGCGCTCCATGCATGCAGCGCGTAAATGATGTGGGTTGATACCAGGGGAGCCGAATCCGGCAGCCCGGTGGAAGCGTTGATGTCGGTCATGAAAAGCCCTCAGGTGATGGGTGCGGGTGGGATTGAGCAAGCATGACCCGCACTCTAGCGCAAACAGCAGCCAACCTTGATCCGGCGAGGAAGAACCTGCGCCGGTGGACGCGGCAAAAAGCTGTTGGCTGATCCTAGAAAGGGAGCGTTGCCGCCGGGTTGACGGCCGGCAACGCCGCCGTCAACACGCGGCGGAACTCACCCTGAATCCTCGCCAGCGCCTCGGCCGTCTCGCCCTCAAAACGCAGCACGACCACCGGTGTGGTGTTCGATGCTCGTGCCAGACCAAACCCATCCTCGTATTCCACCCGCAGGCCATCCATGTCGATCACATCCTGCGCACCCGGGAACGATGCTTCCTTCTGCAGCTTGGCGATCAACGCAAAGTGCTCTCCCTCATTGAGCTTCAACTGCAACTCCGGCGTGGAAAGCGAATCAGGCAAGGCGTCCAGCACGGCAGAAGGGTTGACGGAACGGGAAACGATTTCCAGCAGGCGGGCACCGCAATACAGCGCATCGTCGAAACCATACCAGCGCTCCTTGAAGAAGGTGTGGCCACTCATCTCGCCGCCCAGCAGGGAACCGGTTTCCTTGAGCTTGGCCTTGATCAGCGAGTGGCCGGTCTTCCACAGCAAGGGGTTGCCGCCATGTTTGGCAATCCAGGGTTTCAGGTTGCGCGTGCACTTGACGTCGTAAATGATGGTGGCACCCGGATTGCGTGACAGCACGTCGGCGGCATAGAGCATCAACTGCCGGTCCGGATAAATGATGTTGCCCTGTTTGGTGACGACACCCAGACGATCACCGTCGCCGTCAAACGCGAATCCCAGTTCGGCTTCGCCGGATTTCACGCAGGCGATCAGGTCAGCCAGATTCTTCGGCACCGCTGGGTCTGGATGGTGGTTCGGAAAGGTGCCATCGACCTCGCAAAACAACTCCGTCACCTCGCAACCCAGGCGGCGAAACAGTTCGGGGGCAAATGCACCGGGCACGCCGTTGCCACAGTCGATGGCAATCTTCATCGGCCGGGTGAGCTTGATATCCGAGAGCACCCGCTCGAAGTAGGCCGCCCGTATGTCGTGGCTGCGCTGGCTGCCGGCACCATGGGTGAGGTTGCCGGACGCAATGCGCTCGCGCAGCGCCAGAATCGTATCGCCATACAGCGCTTCGCCGCCGAGCACCATCTTGAGCCCGTTGTAGTCCGGCGGATTGTGGCTGCCCGTCACCATGACGCCGGAGCCGGTGCCCAGCGCATGGGTGGCGTAGTACACCAGCGGCGTAGCAACCTGGCCGATATCGACCACATTGACGCCGGCGGCACGGATGCCGCGTGCCAGCGCCGCTACCAGTTCGGGCCCGGATAGCCGGCCATCCCGGCCCACCACGATCTCGGTGACGCCACGCGCCACACCTTCACTGCCAATCGCATGGCCGATGGCTTCGACGATGGGGCCGGTCAGCGTTTTGCCGACGATGCCGCGAATGTCGTAAGCCTTGAAGATTTCCGGAGCGATGACCAGAGGGTCAGTGTGCATGGCGATTCTTTGTTGAAGTGGAAGGTGAGCGATTATCGGTTAGGCGCTCGCAGATGGTGAGAACGCGCTAGTAAGGTTATCCACGCCCGCCAAACCATAGCCGAGAATTGGCGCATTCCCGGTACGCAAGCTCGTCGGTGCTGAGCCATAAGCCCGCCGCAAGGCGGTATCCTACGCAGACTGATTCTAAAACCGCTCCCTTATAAAATGGGCAGGCGGGCTTTACTCCACCCTCAAGGAATCTTCACATGAAACTGTATTTCTCCCCAGGCGCCTGCTCGCTGTCCCCGCACATCGTCGCCCGCGAAGCCGGCCTCACGCTCGATTTGGTCAAAACTGACCTCAAGACCAAGAAAACCGACGCCGGCGCTGATTTCACGGCTGTCAACGCCAAAGGTTCGGTACCGGTATTGCAACTCGACAACGGCCAGATCCTCACCGAAGGCCCGGCCATCGTGCAATACCTGGCCGACCAGGCGCCCGCTTCCGGGCTCGCGCCGGCCGCCGGTACGATGGAACGCTACCGTCTGCAGGAGTGGCTCAACTTCATCACTTCCGAAATCCACAAGAGCTTCTCGCCCCTGTTCAACCCGGTTGCCTCGGCCGACTGGAAAGACGCCGCCAAGGCGAACCTGGCCAAGCGTTTCGAGTATGTTGCCAAAAGTCTGGAAGGCAAGAGCTACCTGATGGGCGAACAATTCACAATTGCTGATGCGTATCTCTTTACCGTGGCCAACTGGGGCCAGTGGGTGGGCGTCGACATCGGCCAATGGCCCAATCTGAAGGCGCACCACGCTCGCGTAGCGGCGCGCCCGAAAGTGCAGGAAACGCTGAAGGCCGAAGGGCTCAACAAGTAGGCACTAGCGGCTTGTCATCCGATTTATAAGGGGCTCCCGCTTGGGAGCCCCTTTTTTCAGTGGGCAAGCTCAGTGCCGGACCGGCGAGCCGTCGTCGTTTCGCAGGCATTGGCCGTTGGCAATGCCTTTGGCGCCCACTACCGGCAGCAGGAGGAAGTCGTCTTTGGCACGCCCTTTCTCCTTGTCGAGCCTGACTTTGTTGGCATTGCCGCTGTGGCCATTGTTCAGGAGCAATGACGGATGGTCGAACGGTGCCTGGTCGCAGGCCACTCGCTTGTCGGTCAACGCATTACGGAGGAATGCGACCAAATCTTCACGCTCCCGTTTGGTCAGGCCAAGCGGGCGGATGTTGGGGTGAATGTTCGAGGCGCCGCCGCCTGCCGCAGAGGGTGATGTGAAGCCGGTTGTGTCATTGCCATCCAGGCCCCGACGATCGCCGCCGCGGTTGTAAAACTCCACGACCTGTTCCAGGGTCCCGCGGCTGCCGTTGTGAAAATAGGGTTGGGTCAGGGCAATATTGCGCAGTGAAGGCGTCTTGAACGCACCGTCAACGCCGGTTCGGGTCATGTCGGGGTCCGGCGGGGCCCAGCACTCCGCGGCATCTGTCCGGACGGAAAACAGGCAGGGGCGTACCTGAAAGGCATCCGGGACTGGTTTTCCCCGGAGCATGTCGAGGAACTGCCGCGAAAACGAGAGGGGGATGCCAAACGGATCGGAACCGCCGACGCCGAGATCTTCTACCGCAGGGCGAACGCCAATGTTGTAGTAGCCGTTGTCATAGATACCGATCTGACCGGCACCGGCGAACATCTGCTCGGTCAGATTGGTCTCCATGTCTCGCTGCAAAATCGTCGCCGCACTGGTGAATTCCGGGCCTCTGTGGCACGACACGCACATTGCTTTGCCGCGGAAGATGCGGAGGCCGCAGATTTCCTGGTCATTGAGCGCCTTCAGGTTGGCGGCCGTGCCTGACCAGCCATGAATGAGGGTGTAAGGAATTTTGTGTAGATTGAGATTTGTTAGGCTCCGACCTAAACCCAGGAGCCATAATGAGTGACAAGAACGACACAAACAAAACGAAGCCGGAGATCCCGCAAGCGCTTTTGGATCATGTGATAGCGAACTACAAGAATCCCGCCGACCTGATCGGCGAGAACGGCATGCTCAAGCAATTGACCAAAGCCGTCATCGAAGCCGCGCTGCAGGCGGAAATGAATAAGCATCTGGGCCACGCCCATTACGGTGCGGTGGCTAACGCC